>JAEEGL010125997.1_pt1 | contig 23019 bp, 20 predicted proteins | sample 9134231 | NCBI WGS metagenome assembly JAEEGL01 (sample SAMN16246548, study PRJNA631951) | gut metagenome | biome: gut microbiome; feature: rumen; material: fiber-attached | host: Bos | place: Iran: Karaj | collected 2018-10
GATACCGTTACGGTCTTGTCCTTATCGGTAGATGTGACTTTTATGCGTTTACCGTCTCCGTTGTATTCGGTTACGGTAACGCTTCCGTCGGAGCCTGTATTGGTCGCTTTTACCTCTTTTCCGTCAGCGTCATAGTCCGTAACGGTAACGGAGCCGTCGGGTTTTGTCAGTGTTTTCTTAACGGGTTTTCCTGTTGCCGTATTGTATTCGGTAACTGTAACATTGCCGTTAGACGATGTGACAGTACTCTTTGTCTGCTTACCCGCAGTATCGTATACGTACTCGAAAACCGTACGGTCACCGTTTGCAAGCGTCTTGGTCTGTTTAAGGAGATGACCGTTCGTATCATAATCTGATACCGTTACGGTTTTGTCCTTATCGGTAGATGTGACTTTTATGCGTTTGCCGTCTCCGTTGTATTCGCTTACGGTGACTGTCCCGTCCTTTTGCGTTGTGGTCGTTTTAAGGATCTTTCCGGACGCGTCGTAATCCGTAACGGAAACAGTACCGTCGGCAGAGGTCGACGTCACTTTTATCCTTATGCCGCCGGTGTTATATTCATTTACTGTCTTGGAGCCGTCTTTCTTTGTAGTGGTCGATCTGACGGTGAGCCCTGCAGCGCTGTATTCGATCACGGTAACGGTTCCGTCGGTTTCGGTGGACGTAGCTTTTACGGTCGTACCGTTTTCGTTGTATTCATATACGACGGATGAGCCGCTTGTCTCTGTAACGGTGGTTTTGGTCTTGACGCCGTTCCCGTTGAATTCGGTTACCGAAACAGAACCGTTTTCGGAATAAACGGTGGTCTTTATGATCATCTCGGCTTTGCTGTATTCATCCGCCCTTGTGACTTTTCCGTTCTGCACATGCTTATTGATCTTTATCGTACCGGTATCATAGTATTCATCAAGAATGCTGCGGACGTAGAAAACATTATGATTGACCGAACCCTCGTATTTTGTTCCTGCTGCCTTGGGGGCGGTTGTCGTCCAGCCGTTATGGTCCGTGGAAATTCCGGCATCATTTCTCAGAAGGCAGAGGGTACGGTAATACCCAAGAGCCCATGTATCTTCGGCATGGCTGTCACTGCCGCTGACCGGGTCATCCCATGTTATATCCACATGGTACCAGCACCCGTCATCCATTTTGACCATGTTCCAAACATGATGCATAGTATCGCTGCTGACAGTGATGCACTCGATCCCGAGTTCTTTCATGAATGCTTCGAAAACAGCCGTGTAACCGTTTGCGACGGCAAGCTTGTTCTGTAATACCCAAAGGGCATCGGACGGTTTGTGCGCAGCCGCGTCGGATATCTGTTTTGCGGTGTAGCCGGCAGTGATCTTCTTGTTGACAATGTTGCGCCAAAGCCCGTCATAATTGAGGTTGAAGATCATCCAGTCGTGGACTTTGCGAACCTTTGCGGACACGGTATCGGATGTTCCGATCTTCATGGCAGTTATGGCCTTTTTAACAAGAGACTGCAAATCTCCGTTATCCGGCTTGCCGGTCGGAGACGGAGTATTTGTCGGCACGTTTGTTGGTGCAGATGTGACAGGCTTGTCTGTCGGAGCCGGAGTATTTGTGGCGGCCGGCTGTTTTGTCGGGGTGGGGGTATTGGTAGCAGCCCCTGAAGTCGGATCTGCGGGCGTTGTGGGAGTGGGGTCGTTCACATTTCCGGTTCCCGAAGGAGTAGGAGTGGCACTGTCGGTAGGAACAGGTGTATCCGTCGGGGCACTTGTGGGTGAAGGCTCCTTTGAAGGCTCCGGAGTAGGTGTGTCGGAAGGCTTCGGAGTGGGAGTGCCGGTTGAGGTTGTGCCCGGCTCGTCTGTAGGTTTGGCGGTGGGAGTGGGTGTATCCGGATCTGCCACGGACTGTGTCGGTGCAGCGGATGGCGTGCCGGTTGCCGCCGGTGTGGCCGATCTGCCAAAAGAGCAGGCGGTTGATAGCAATGCTGCGATCATTATGATCGCGATAATCTTAAAGTGTTTCATGACAACCCCTTTTGAAAGATGAATAGATGATCTGTAGAGTTAAATTGCGGGATCTTGCACAGGAAATGCTGCGCCGGATGCCACGGATCTTATGACCGGACACCTCTTTCGATTTTACATTATAACGGTGTCACGGTCAATAGGATTATGAGCACCGGCGGGGATAAAATCCGACTGAAAAATGAGCTCAAACTTCTCTTGATATTTTTTTCAAAAGAAATATACTTAAAAGTATGAGTAAGAATTTATCCGAAAAATTCAATAAATGGCTTAACGGAGAGGCTGCGCCCGACATAACGGGTTACGAGGTCAGCCATGCGCCTGTATCGGGTGAAAAAAAGAAGCGCTATATTGCGAAATCCGATGCCATAAAGGAACATGCAAAGCATGAGGCATCAGAGCGCAGGGATCTCCAGCTCAAGCGCTTCCGCATGCTCTGCACTGCTGTTTCCGTGGTTGCGTGCGTGAGCCTTCTTGCCGTGCTACTTTACACGATAAGCTTCCTTCCGCCGGTAGGCGACCCGAATGACCCCGCAAATAACGAGGTAACGGAGCGTTATATCGAGAAAGGCCTTGAAGAGACGGGCGCAGTCAATATCGTAGCCGGGATGATCCTCGACTACCGTGCTTTTGATACCTTCGGCGAGTCCTGCGTGCTCTTTATAGCCTCCTGCTGCGTATTCATAATGCTTAAAACCGGTGACAGCGAGGAAGAGAAGAAGAGGAGACTGCGTGAGATAGAACGGGATCACCGTTTTGAACCGAGAAAGGACACGATCCTTCGCAATATCACGCGTGTCCTGTTCCCGATCATCATGATCTTTGGCATATATGTGGTGCTGAACGGCCATATCTCGCCCGGCGGCGGTTTCTCGGGCGGCGCCGTGATGGGAGCCGGGCTTATCCTTTATCTTTCGGCTTTCGGATATCAGGAAACACACAGATTTATCAACGAGAAGACAGTTAAATGGACGACCTTTGTCGCCCTTACATTCTATTGCCTTGCAAAGAGCTACTCCTTCTTTACGGGCGCGAACCACCTTGAAAGCGGGATACCGAAAGGTACTCCGGGGGCAATCTTAAGCTCCGGGCTCATCCTGCCGCTGAACATCTGCGTCGGCCTTATCGTTGCCTGCACAATGTACGCATTTTACTCACTTTTCAGGAAAGGATCGGTCTGATATATGGAATTTTTCTCAAAATATTACGAGATCGCCTCAGCCATCCTTTTTGTGATAGGCTTTGCGACGCTGCTCTTTAACAACAATCTCATTAAAAAGATAATCGGCTTCAATATCATGGATACCTCGATCTATCTGTTCCTTGCGGTAAAAGGCTATATCACCGGCCGCGAGGCGCCGATCATCACAGACGGGATCGAGTCTGTCGAGAAATACATTAATCCGATCCCAAGCGGCCTTGTACTCACAGGCATCGTGGTCTCGGTAAGCGTAACTGCGCTCATGCTCTCAATGACCTGCGTGCTCTACGGAAGATACAAGACGCTCGATCTTGACCAAATCCTGATCTATGCGAACAAGGAGGAGAACTGATGGAATTCTTCCGTAATTTTCCCTTCTTCTCCATAATGATCGCCATGCTGTCGGCGGTGGTATGCTCGGTCCTTAAAGGGAAAGCGGCAAAGATCGTGCTGATCTGCTCGACAACGGTGATAACGGTCCTTTCGGCCTGCACACTTGTATATACCACAATAACAGACCAAAGCTTTGTATACTGGATGGGACATTTTCCGGCGCCTTGGGGCAACGAGATCCGTGCCGGCCAGACAGAGAGCCTTACGGCAACTGTGTTTTCCCTGGTGATCCTGCTTGTGCTTACAGGCGGCGGGCGTTATACGGACCGGTCCGTGGAAAAGTCGAGACAAAACTATTTTTATATACTGACAGGCCTGCTTACGGGCGCGCTCCTTGCGCTTGTTTACACGAATGACCTGTTTACCGCATATGTTTTTATCGAGATCAACACCATTGCGGCCTGCGGCTTTATCATGATCCGCCGCACCGGAAAAGCGGTGGCCTCGGCCATACAGTATATGATCATGAGCCTGCTCGGATCGGGGCTTGTACTAATAGGGATAACGATCCTTTACTCGATCACGGGGCATCTTCTTATGGAGAATATCCACGAGAGCATTGTAGAGTTGGCTAAGACAGGGCAGTACAATGTCCCGCTCCTGACGGTCATCGGGCTTATGACGGTCGGACTTGCGATCAAGAGCGGTCTTTACCCGTTCCACATGTGGATACCGGATGCCTACAGCCATTCCATTCCCACATCGAGCGCACTGCTTTCGGGCCTTGCCTCAAAGGGGTATATTTTCCTGCTGATAAAGATCTATTTCCGCGTGGTCGGACTGGACTCGATCCTCGGAAGCCGCGTTCTCACGATAGTTTTTATATGCGGGCTCGTTGCGATGATTATGGGTTCCGTACATGCAATGATCCAGACGGACATCAGGCGGATGTGCGCGTTTTGCTCGGTTTCGCATATCGGCTACATCTTCATGTGCATCGGACTCGGAACGGGTGCCGGAATGTGCGCGGCTTTGCTCCATATGTATATGCATGCCATGACAAAACCGCTCCTTTTCCTGTCTGCGGCAGGTATCGCCTCGGTGTCTCCGAAGCATGAGCCTTCAAAGGAGCAGAAAGCAGCGGAGAGCATGGATCCTCTGTCGATAGAAGCGGCGGAAAAGCAGGAAGGATCGGGTGTTACAACAATTATAGAGCTTGATCCTTATGACAGCTACAAATATGCCGACATCAGGGGAGCAGGGCGCAGGAACGGGTTTGCTGCACTCATGTTCCTGTTCGGGAGCTTTTCGATGGTGGGGATCCCGCTGTTTGCGGGCTTTTCGTCAAAGTTCTATATCGGTCTCACTGCCGTAAGGACGGGACAGCCCGTGAAGCTGTGGGCTGTAATGCTGACGCTGGCACTGAGCACGATACTTATGGTAGGCTACTTCTTCAAGGTCGTTATAAGGATTTACGAACCCACGGATTTCTCCGTGCTTGAAAAAAGGAACGCCCGCCCCTACGTGTTCGCGCTGTCCGCGCTTGCTGCGGTAAATGTTTTTGTCGGACTTTTTTCCGGCCTGATAGTAAGGATCCTCGAATCCGGCATGAAGCTCTTCGGATAGACGGCTGACATCACTTTGCAACGGTATTACAAAAAGAATCATTAGCTGCATATTAAATTTGCAGTACGGAGATCAAAATGAAAGGCAATATCTTTATCTTTATATCAATAATGCTGCCGGTCATAACGGGTGCTGTGTTCCCGTCGCTTAAGTTCCTTGATTCGGCGGTTAAAAAGCGGGTTTATCTTACCGTGTCCATGGTCATATCGGTACTTGGGGCCATCGCTGTCTTTGTATTTCCGGACCTTTTCGGGGGTAAAGAGCTTCTGCTTTTTTCCCTTACCGACAGCCTTCCGGTGTTCTTCCGTACAGACGGTGTAAGCATCATGTTCACGACCATGGTATCGGTCATCTGGTTTGTGGTGCTTTTCTATGCCTTCGGCTATATGAAGGACGAAGAGGAGAAAGACCGCTTTTATGCCTTTTATCTTATCGTCTACGGATCGCTCCTCGGTCTTTGCTACAGCGGAAACCTTGTTTCGATGTATCTTTTCTACGAAATGATGACGCTTGTGTCCTTCCCGCTTGTGCTTCATGAACGCACAAAGGAAGCGGTGCTTGCGGGGCTTAAATACCTGTTTTATTCCATAGGCGGCGCTTTCCTTGCTTTGTTCTTCTTCTTTGCGATCTACACAAAGGGGATATCGCTTGAGTTTGTAAAGGGCGGCAGCATGGCCGCATTTTCCGGCGACACGCTGCTTCAGATATCTGTACTTCTTGCGATCATAGGTTTTGGCTGCAAAGCCGGTATGTTCCCCCTGCATTCATGGCTCCCGACGGCCCATCCGGTCGCACCTTCGCCTGCAAGCGCGGTGCTCTCAGGTATAATCACCAAGGCCGGCGTCCTTGCGGTCATCCGTATCGTGTTCTATGTTGTGGGTGCGGATTTCTTAAGAGGGACATGGGTCCAGTATGCATGGCTTTCGCTTACGCTCTTTACGGTATTCATGGGTTCAATGCTTGCCTACAGGGAACCGCTCTTAAAGAAACGCCTTGCTTTTTCGTCTGTGAGCCAGGTTTCGTATGTGCTTTTCGGGCTTTCGACCCTTAACCCGGTCGGTGTTGCGGGAGCCCTGCTGCATGTATGCTACCATTCGGCAATAAAGAACACCCTGTTCCTTACAGCCGGCGCTTTTATCAAAAAGACGGGCCGCAAGCGTGTGGACGAGCTTAAGGGCATAGGAAAGTCGATGCCCGTGACGACCTGGTGCTTTACGATAGCGGGCCTTGCCCTTGTGGGTATCCCGCCGCTTTCGGGTTTTGTCAGCAAGTGGTATCTCTGTTCGGGTGCACTTGAGTCCGGAACGGGAGTGTTTACATGGCTTGGTCCCGTTGTCCTGCTGCTCAGCGCCCTTCTTACCGCAGGCTACCTTCTTCCCGTTACCGTGCACGGTTTCCTGCCGGGTAAGGATTTTGAGCCTGTATCAAAGGATGAGGCTGAACCTTCGATGCTTGTTCCGATGATCATCCTTGCAGCTTTTGCAGCGCTCCTCGGAGTGTTTGGAACGCCGCTCTACAAGGCATTCCTGGGATTGATCCTGTAGATATATGCACGGGCTTTCCCGTGAAGCTTCGCACTATTGCTGAATTTTTAGGAGGAGAAATGAACTATCTTCTGTTATTTCCCGTCCTCTTTCCCGTAATTTGCGGATTTGCCGCACTGCTCATAAGATTTAAGGGAAGGAGGCCGATGGAAGCATACTTTACGACAGTACTTTGTATCAACAGCCTTTCGGTATTCGGCCTTGCGTTCCTCAAACCCGACACGGTGGATCTTGCGGTGTTTGCGAACCAGTTCAGACTGTCGCTCTTCATGGACGGGCCCGCACGGCTTTTCTCATGTATGGTTGCCGTGCTCTGGATACCTGCCGCCGTATATGCTTTTGACTACATGGAGCATGAGAGGGAGCATCTTGGCAAGGACACGGCATGGGTGAGCAGGTTTTTTGCCTATTACATCATGACCTACGGTGTTACGGTCGGGCTTGCGTACTCCGCAAACCCGCTTACGATGTATATTTTCTTTGAAGCGCTTTCACTTGTCACCTTCCCGCTCGTTATCCATTTAAGGGATCACAAGTCGGTAAAGGCCGCAAGAAAATACTTAAGATACATGCTTGGCGGCGCAGCCTTCGGATTCATCACGCTCGTGCTCGTCGTTCTGTGCCAGTCCTCCGAATATTTCGCTTTCGGCGGCATGATAGACACCTCGCGATTTGCAAAAGACCTTCTTCTTTTGGTCTATCTGTGCGGGTTCTGCGGCTTTGGCGTAAAGACAGCGCTTTTCCCCTTTGGGAGCTGGCTTATATCCGCATCCGTAGCAGCAACGCCCGTAACGGCGCTCCTTCATGCGGTGGCGGTCGTAAAAGGCGGTGCCTTTGTACTCATCCGTCTGACCTATTACTGTTTCGGGGCGGCGTTTCTTGAAAATACATGGGCACAGTATGCGGCGCTCTTTCTTGTATGCGCGACAATAATCTACGGCTCCACGATGGCTGTCAGGGAGACGCATCTTAAGCGCAGGCTCGCATACTCCACCATGAGCAACCTGTCGTACGTCCTGCTCGGCGTATGCGCAATGAGCCCGCTCGGACTCTGCGCTGCGCTCCTGCATATGCTGTTCCACGCGTTCATCAAGATCAATTCCTTCTTCTGCATAGGCGTGATCATGCAGAGAGAGGAGAGGACATATGTTGACGAGTGCAACGGAATAGCAAAGAAGCTGCCTTTTGTTATGTCGTTCTTCACTATATCCGCCCTTGCGCTCACGGGTATCCCGCCTTTCTGCGGTTTTGTCAGCAAGTGGCAGATCGCCTCGGCGCTCATGGAACGCCATGGGGCATGGTTTTACGCGGCTGTGGGCGCGCTCATGTATTCTGCCTTCTGCACGGCCGTATATATGCTGACGCTTGCCGTAAGGGCATGGTATCCGCCTAAGGACAGTACCGTGGTGATGTTAAAGCCTCAGGAGCCGGGACCGAAGATGATAGTTCCGCTCGCATTTTTCACAATTTCGATAGTAGTACTGGGTTTTGTTTCAGCCCCGCTTGTAAACGCGTTTCTCGGGTTTACGGGTCTTTGAACAAAAGCTTTGTTTTAAGAATATCATTGATCAGGGAGCGTTATGTTTGAATCGTCGTTAATGTTAACAGCGGTCTTTGCCCCGTTTGCGGCAGCTTTTGTAAGCTATTTTGCGGGGAAGAAGAGTGAGAAGTTTAGGGATGCCTTTGTTCCGGCATTTACCGCCTTTGAACTTCTCTTTATCGCGCTCTTTTTGAACGGCGCGCTGTCGGAGGTAAAGACGGTGCGGATAGAAGGGTTCATGACGGAATTCGGCATAGGCTTTAGGCTTGACGGTTTCAGGTTTATCTACACGGAGCTTGCGGTATTCATGTGGACCATGTGTTCCCTTGCGTCAAAGCGCTATTTCCTGCATCATGAAAATACAAACAGATATTATTTCTTCTGGCTCGTGACACTTGGGGCGACCGTCGGAGTGTTCATGTCCGAAGACCTCATAACCGCGTTTTTGTTCTTTGAGATAATGTCCTTTGCATCCTACGTATTTGTTGCGCAGGAGGAAACGGAAGGGGCTCTGCGCGCGGCAACTACATACCTTGCCATTGCGGTAATTGGCGGACTTGCGGCGCTCATGGGCATGTTCATGCTCTACAGGTCCGCGGGCAGCGTGAATTTTGAGGAGATCGCTTCCGCACTGAAAAACAACATGAAAGCATGGGATTACACCGCAGGGGCCATGATCCTTATAGGTTTCGGCGCAAAAGCCGGCGTATTTCCGCTGCATATATGGCTCCCGAAGGCGCATCCGGTAGCGCCTGCGCCCGCGAGCGCGGTCCTTTCCGGTATGCTGACAAAAGCAGGCGTTTACGGCGTTATCTTTGTATGCTGCAGGCTTTACGCAGGAAACCACACAGCGGGCCTTGTGCTCACCGTGCTTGCCATGTTCACAATGGTCACCGGCGCTGTGCTTGCGCTGTTTTCCGTGGATCTGAAGCGTACACTCGCATGCTCCTCCGTATCACAGATAGGCTTTATCCTGACGGGTATATCGATGACTGTGCTCGGGCCTGAGAATACGCTTGCTTCGGGAGGGGCTTTCCTCCACATGGTGAACCACTCGCTGTTCAAGCTCATCCTGTTCCTGTGCGCGGGTATCGTTATGCAGAATCTTCATAAGCTCAATCTTAACGAGATAAGGGGATTTGGCAGGAAGAAACCGTTCCTCATGATATGTTTCCTTATGGGAGCGGTGGGACTCGGTGGTATCCCGGGCTTTTCGGGCTATATCAGCAAGACCATGATCCATGAGGCGATAGTTGAAGAAAGTGAGCATTTTGTATGGCTTAAGGCTGCCGAGATCATCTTCCTTATCTCCGGCGGCATAACGATAGCCTACATGACCAAGCTCTTTGTTGCTCTCTTTGTTGAAAAGAACGTTAAGGATGAAGAGAAGATGCGTGCATCCGACGGGAGTTATATCACACCTGCGGGGCGTATTGCCATTGCGCTTCCGGCGCTTGCGGTGCCGGCACTCGGGCTTTTCCCGCATGTTTTCGGTGACAGGCTCGCAAATGCGGTCTTCCCCTTCTTTACCGGAGAAGTTCTCAGTGTACACCGGGTGGATTTCTTTAACTTCGAAAACCTTAAAGGGGCCGGCATTTCGCTTGCGGTCGGCGTTTTGCTGTATTTCGGGGTTGTAAGGCTGCTGCTCATGAAGGAAGAGAACGGGGCAAAGGTCTATACGGACAGATGGCCGGCTTTTATAGACATCGAAGACCGTATCTATCGTCCGTTCCTTGCGCTGCTCTCAAATATTTTAGGCACTGTTTTTGCATTTCTTAGTGATATTTTGCCGAGATTCGTGTATAATATATGCAATATCTTTCTGTCTGCCGTTGCAAGGGCATTCGGGGACGGAGCGGATATGTTCACGCTGCTCTTAAGAAAGACCGTATTTAAGGAGAATCCCACGGAGAAAAGATACATCGGTACAAGGTGGACCCACAGGCTTGGGCGTCTCGCCAATGCCTTTGAGCGTTTCCTTAATGTCTCTGTCCGGAGGAAACATCCGAAGAATGTGGACCATGTGATTACTTATGCCGAGGATCTTGAGCTTAACAGGCGCAAGATGCATATGTTCGAAAGCAGTCTGTCTTTCGGTATACTTATGTTTTGTATAGGCTTTTGCATAACCATGATATATTTGCTGTTCAGATAGGAGGAATATGGGAACCGTTGATATAGAAAACAAAAATACGGAAAATGCCGAAAACATCACTCCCATGGCGGAAGAACAAAACACCGGCACGCAGGAAACGATCAAAGACAATTCGCTCCATGAAGAAGAGGCTATGCTGAACTTTGCCATAAACCAGCAGCAGGAGCTTGAAAGGGACAGCAGGGAGGCCGCGGATAACGGCAGGGGCAAGAGATCGAACAGCGTCAAAAACGTTGTTAAAACTGATTATACGGACGAGCTTCGCGCAAAGAACTTTGAAAAAGAGACAAGAAGGACGTTCGGGATCATTAAAGTTGTTACCGTCATAGTCCTTGCGGCTGTCCTTTTCGGCGTGGCCTTTAATCTCGGGCGCAGGAGCGTTAAAAAAGATCCTGTGCTGCCGGGAAAAGCAACACCGACACCGTCGCCTGAGATCACTGAGGCTCCGGAACACGATTTTGCCGTGGTGGATCTTGAGGATTATGTCAGCGGGCTGAACCTCGAGGAGCTGAACGGTTTCACGCCTTCAGTTGAAGATTACTACGGCTGGCAGTATCTGTGCTTTTCAAAGGGCATGCTGAAGATCCTTTACAGGAACGAATATCCGCAAGGAGCAAGTGATTATAAGCGCATTGTTATCGACAACGGTAATTACCGTACGGAGATGAAATTTGATTACGACCTTACCGGCAATGTCATGTCGCTTATTCCGCATATCGGAAGCTACGGAGGAGATAAATCCACCCAGCTTGCCTTTGTTTCTTATACGGACGGTTTTCCTGCGGCTATCACTTTCATAGATGCCGAAAGGCTTTTCAACTACGGCAAGGTGGATATCGAAAACGGTCTCAGGGGCCTTTATAAGGTTGCGTTCACGGAAGATCCTTCGCTTGAAAACAACGGTAAAAACTATCAGATGACCTTTACCTTCTCGTCTACGGATTATGTTTACGCTATCCCGAAAGAGACCTTTGTATCGGGTGAATACGATTCAATGGACGTTATCGATTTCAAAGAGGACTTCGTGCTTGAATTCAAGGATGACGGCATCACGTTCTCCTCATATGTCAAGACCGTTGACGGTGATTATCTGGGCAGGATGAACGGGACTTTTTCAAAGAGCAATCTCGATTTCAGGCTTTCCGGAACGCGATACGGTTCCTTTGCGATATCGAGCGAGGCAGGGTTTGGAGTGGATAAGGTGATAACCCCGAGAAAGGCTCCCTTCTCCGAATATGTCACGATCATCGCCAAGAGCGGACAGCGGTTCTATCTTGCGATACTCGACACAATAACGCCTATAGCCGTGAACTGGGACAACATGGTCGTAAATGAGGACGGGACCTATGAATATGTGGTTGACGGTGTGACAAAGTCGATCATGGGCATAGATGTTTCCGCATACCAGAACAAGATCGAATGGGATAAGGTTGCGGCTGCGGGTGTGAAGTTCGCCATCATCCGCCTCGGATACAGAGGCTACGGCGAAGGCACGCTCGAATTTGACAAGAATTTCAAGGACAACATCGAGGGGGCAATAGCGGCCGGTATCAAGGTAGGCGTGTATTTCTTCTCTGAAGCGATAAATGTTGATGAGGCCGTTGAGGAAGCCGAATTTGTCCTTGAAGCGATAAAGGATTATGATGTGCAGTATCCTGTTGTTTTCGATACCGAGGAGATAGCCAATACGCCTGCAAGGGCCAATAACCTGGATTATTTCACGAGAACGGATATTGCGAGAGCCTTCTGCGACACCGTCAAGGCTGCGGGCTACACACCGATGATCTACGCAAATTCAAGGTTCATGCTCACTGCGGTGGATCTTGAGAAGCTGAACGATATAGACAGGTGGTTCGCGTATTACGGGCTTACTTCCCAGTTCCCGTACAGCTTCAATATGTTCCAGTATTCGGAGTCCGGAAAGATCGACGGGATCCCGACGGCGGTGGATCTGGACATAAGCTTCATAGATTACAGCAGGGATAAAGAAAAATAAATATAAAAAGCCATCACAAGGGATACTTCATGTGATGGCTTTATTTTATGCTTTCGGGCCCGGCAGGGCTTTACATGCAAGGCGAAACTATGCGGGAGGGACAGTCGATACCCTGCAGTTCAGATACCTGCCAGCTCGCAGACGGAGCGCACGGCTTCGGCAGGAGACAGGCTTTCCGTGAAGGAGAGGACTCCGTAGGAAACGGAGAACTCTTCATTTTTCTTTTTTTCGATGAGTTTCAGGAATTTCTTTGCGGCAAGTTCACCGCTGTTTTTCCGTGTTTCGGGGAGAAGACATATGATGATGTCGTTATCAAGGCGCGCTGCGATATCCGGACGGCGTTTGCCGTCACGTATGATGCTTGCGAGCTGGCAGAGACACGCGGTTTCGCGCTCGGGCGCGGAATGCAGCTTAAAAGCGATAACGCTCGCGGGAGTGCGGTAGCGGCGCGTCCTGTCCGATTCTTTTTCGCATTCTTCAAGAAAACCCCGTTCGCTTAGCAGGCCGGTAAGCATATCTATCCGGCTGACAGCGCTGTGGTAAAGGGACATGGAATCGATATTTTTCCCCCGTTCGGCTGTAAGCCTGAAACGCAGGGCAAGGGCTTTTGCGTTGGATATGCCAAGCACCACGCGCCATGACATTCCGTCATAAACACAGAGCTTTTTAACACAGGCCCGGGCAGTCTCGCTTGTAAGGGCGTTGACTTCGGTGATGTTTACGTTGAATTCGGTTATCCGGCTGTACTTGATCCCGTCGACCGCCGTTTCATAAAGAGAACGGGAATAGCGTATCTCGTAGGATGCGATCTCGCTGCAGAGAGCCACTGATTCGCGCCAGGAGGCGAAATCCTCATAGGATGTCTTTTTCTTATCGGCATATGTGAGAAGCTGGTATGCACTTTCCCAGTCTTTTATGCAAAAATAGCGGAAGAACAGATCGAGAGTGTCTTTTGCGGCATCGGAGGTTATCCCTGCGGGGACGGCCCCGTCGTGCATTGAAAGGACTTTTGTATGATGTTCGAGCCATTTTTGATGATATACGGTCCTTGAAGCGGGATCCTTTAATACTGAGAAGGCTTCGTTAAGCGTGCTTATCCCATCAGAAAAAGCACCCGAGGAATCCGGGTGATACGCCTTCGTAAGCCTTAAGTATGCGGCTTTTATTACCTCCGGGGATGCATCATAATGCACCTGGAGCAGCTTGTAGTAATCAATAAAATCTGTTCGTCCCATAGACAGTATTTTAAGAGAAATACGGATAACAGTCAAGGGTCTTGATCGGCAAACTAATTCCTTGCATTTGCACAGATGATGTTGTATACTGAAATCAAATTTGATACACCGAAGTAGGTTTGCCGCATATCTTATAAAGGTGATGCGGGCAGCCGGCTCGAGACGGAGGCGTTATGGTTGAAGCTACGAGCTGTGGTGGTGTCGTTATTTTCAGAGGGAAAATACTTCTGCTGTACAAAAATTATAAGAACAAGTATGAGGGATGGGTTTTACCCAAGGGTACGGTAGAGAAAGGAGAGACATTCGAAGAGACGGCGTTGCGTGAAGTAAAAGAAGAATCCGGCGCAACAGCTGAAATAGTCAAGTACATAGGAAAGAGTCATTATACCTTCAGCGCTTCTTCGAAGATGATCTCCAAGGACGTTCACTGGTATCTGATGATGGCTGACAGCTATTACAGCAAACCGCAGAGGGAAGAGTTTTTTGTTGATTCGGGCTTTTACAAGTATCACGAAGCGATACATCTGCTTAAGTTCGCAAACGAGAAACAGATCCTTGAGCAGGCGTATGCAGAGTACACAGAGATGAAAAAGAAGAATTCATGGTGTGTTAATGCAGCGTCCGCTGGTGAAGAAAACTAAGATGTAAAAAAGAACCCCAAGGGGTTCTTTTTTCGTATATCAGGACTTGTCATTCCGTTTTTAACAGATCGGGTATCGGATAGGGAAGGGGAGAACCCGGAACGGCAGCGTGCCTCGGATTCTTTTTTACTATGGCCGCGCCTTTCGTTATCTCTGTGGCAACGCGCATCCTGAAGTCGTTGTCTATTATCGAGATCTTTGACATGAGCTCGCCTTGTGTTGTGGCGATATACTTGGCAGGCAGGCGGTTCAGGGCGTATGAGGCTATATCAAGCCTGCATTTGTCGCATTTGCAACAGTCGAGCCTGTTTATCATCTCGTCAAGCTGGGAGACAACGATATCTTCTGTCAGATTGCGGAGAAAATGCTCCATATCGGATTCCTTCCGTGATAGCTGGATTTGAATAATGCCTGGGATACTGCAATAACTCATGTTTGAGGGTGTTTATTATTATATTATCCGCAGGGCCCGATGTCAAGAATTACAGTGGCTTCGTAATACTTCTATGTTGAAAATATATGCGTTTATTGGTATACTTTCCTGTGTGGGTTTTGGAATGCCGTAAATAAACGGCAGCTGCCCGGGAGGAGTTATGACAGAGAAGATCAAAGCTTTATTTATCAAATACAAAGAAGTGATAATGTATCTGATATTCGGTGTTGCGACCACCGTTGTGAACTGGATAACCACATTTATCTGCCAGAAAGTGTTCGGCCTTGACAGCCAGGGTACCGAGACTATGGTCTCAAACGGCATTGCCTGGTTTGTGGCTGTTCTTTTCGCCTTCCTTACAAACAGGAAGTTCGTTTTCGAGAGTACATCGGGCAATTTCTGGTACGAGATGGTCAAGTTCTATCTTGCAAGAGTATTTACGGGACTTTTCGAGATATTTCTTCCCGATGCGCTTGTGGCACTTTCTGAAGCAGTCCCTGCCTTCGGATTCCTCGGAAGTCCGTTCTTCGGGCTCACGGGCGGCGTTGCGAAGCTCATTACAACGATTGTTGTTATCATACTGAATTATGTCCTGAGCAAGCTGGTGGTTTTCAGAAAGAAGAGCGGAAAGACCGGGAAAAACGAGAAGACTGAAAAGACCGATGAAACTTAGGAAAGCGGCAATTCCGGCGAGAAATGATCATTAGCGGCTTATTCCATTCGCTGCATGGAGATTAATATGGACTACACCTGCAATACAATTGTAACCCTGAAAAAAGGCGAGGGCCGTACTTTAAAAGCCGGCGGAGCCTGGGTTTACGACAATGAGATAGAGACGATAACGGGGCGGTTCAAGAACGGCTCTGTAGTGAATGTGCATGACAACAGCGGATACGGGCTCGGAAAGGGCTTTATAAACCAGAATTCGACGATACGCATAAGGATGCTTACAAGGGATCCCGCGCAGGAGATCGATGATGCCTTTATCCGGATGCGTGTTAAAAATGCCTGGGAGTACAGGAAAGAAGTGCTTTCGAAGGATGACCTCGATGCCTGCAGGCTGATCTTTGGCGAAGCAGACTGGCTACCCGGGATCGTTGTGGATAAATACAGGGATCTGCTGGTTGTTGAGTCGCTTGCGCTGGGTATAGAGGCGTTTAAGCCGCTTATCGTCGATACTCTTAAGGAACTGCTTAAAGCGGACGGTTTCGAGATCCGCGGCGTTTACGAGCGTTCGGATGCGCCTGTTCGTAAGAAGGAAGGCCTGCAGCCGTTTAAGGGTTTTATAGGTGAGTCTTTTGAGCCGAAGACCGAAATCTGCGAGAATGGCGTTAAATACGAGGTTGATGTGGAAAACGGCCAGAAGACCGGCTTTTTCCTTGACCAGAAGTTTAACAGGCAGGCTGTACAGCGCATTGTGATGGACAAGACTGTGCTGGACTGCTTTACGCATATGGGAACCTTTGCGCTGAACGCAGGTTTTGCGGGTGCAAGGGAAGTGCTCGGGCTTGATATTTCGGAATATGCGATCGCGCAGGCGGAGAGAAATGCAGAGCTGAACGGGCTTTCGGACAGAGTGAAGTTTCGTGCCGCAAATGTGCTCGACGAGCTTCCGAAGCTTTGTGAAGAGGGCATTCGCTACGATTTCGTAATCCTTGATCCGCCCGCCTTCACAAAATCAAAGGATGCCACGAAAAAGGCCATGAAGGGCTATCGCGAGATCAACATGAAGGGCATGAAGCTTGTTCGCGACGGAGGTTTTCTTGCAACCTGTTCCTGCTCGCATTTCATGACGGAAGAGCTCTTCAAGGATGTGATCGGACAGGCGGCAAAGAGCGTCCACAAACGCATCCGCCAGGTTTACTTCGGAACACAGGCGCCGGATCACCCTATCCTCTGGGCCGCTGATGAGAGTTATTACCTGAAGTTCCTGATCTTCCAGGTTTGTGATGAGAAATAAAAAGGAGAATGGTATGAAACACTTGAGAAAACTGTTACTTGCGCTGATTGTGATCGTTGTTCTTTCGGCTGTGGGCTGCGGAAACGGAAACGATTTTGTTACCCGCACTCCGGATGACAACAAAAAGAACGAGGACAACAAGCCCACCAATGCAGGGAATACCCCCACGGGAACAGACAATAAGCCCACCGACACTCCTTCGCCTACGGGAACGGACAACAAGCCCACCAACACTCCTTCGCCTACGGGAACCGGAAATAACGAGAATGACGGCTACAGTCTTGAATATGAGCTTCAATATTACTGGTGGGAAGATGCAGAAGGAAGGCATGAGGCCTATCCTACAGCCGAAAACGACAGTTGGCCGGCGATGCCTTGGGTTTATGTTTATGTGGAACATACCAAGAGCGGTACAGATTGGTGTACAGTAGATTTGTGTTTTATTTCGGACGGTGCTGAAAACTATGTTAAATCAGCTCTTGAAAGAGTTAATCGAACTTACGATCAGGGTGAGCTGATGACTTACGAGATGGAAGGCGGCGGCTTCGGAAGCGGTGGCATAAGTGAAAACGGTCCATACACAATAAACGGGTGCGGAACCGAAATATTGACCGTAAAAAGTGAGTATGAATACGGCAATCACACAACATATGTATTTAAGCTTGTTCTTGATTCAAGGAATTATTCAAATTGACAGGCTTTCTAAAATGAATTTATCTATGTGCATGAATGGAATGTGTACGATTAAACAATGTATTGCCCTTATTGTGATGAAAGAATAAAAAGAACAACGCAATGCCCAAAGTGCGGCGAACCGGTGGAGTTTTCGGAACAAAACCGGTTCGTGGCGCTGTTTCTTGCATTGTTTCTCGGAATGCTCGGTGTGCATGACTTTTATGCCGGCTATGACCGGCTTGCCGTATTCAAGTGCCTGCTGTCGATCCTGTTCTGCTGGAGCATAGTCGTGCCTGTGGCAGTTTGGGTCTGGGGCATGATCGAAGCCATAAACATGGTCCGCGGTAAAAAGTATGACAGCGAAGGAAAAGTGCTGAAATAATAAAATAATGCTTGCTTTTGTCCTTTCGGTGTGATAACATCATCCTCAAATATTCAAACACCTACCAAGTTGATATGTGAAAGCGGGGAGACTTTTACACATTCTTTGACAGAATAATGACCTGGCGGGAAGCAAGGAGGTTTATCATGGACAGAAGGAGCACGGAAGAGCATATCAAAAGACTTGTATATGCTGCGCTTTTTGCCGCACTTGCGTTTGTAGGGTTTCAGTTTTTCAAGATCGACATCTATATCCCCGGTTCGGGAGATAAGACCGCATTCCATTTCGGAAACACATTTGTGGTACTGGCCGCCTTTTTCCTCGGAGGACTCTGGGGCGGCATTGCAGGCGGTATCGGGCTTGCGTTTGCGGATATACTCGATCCGGTGTACATCACGGGGGCACCGAAGACCTTTATCTTAAAGCTTTTTATCGGACTCATTGCCGGAGCTGTAGCGCATTATGCGCTTCACATCTCACGTCCGCAGAGCACAAAGAAGATCCTTTGGAAGAGCGCGGTTGCGGCCTCTGCAGGCCTTGTATTCAATATTGTTGCCGATCCGCTTTTCGGATATTTCTACAAGGTGTATGTGCTTGGGCAGACTCAGGATTTTGCCGTTGCGCTTACAAAGATGAGCGCCGTAACGACATCCGTGAATGCCGTGATATCGATAATCATGAGCGTCATCATCTATACTGCGCTGCGTCCGCTCCTTGAAAAATCAGGCCTTTTCTTCAGGCTTGAGAAGGATGTAAAGGAATCCGGGCAAAAGGCCGATATATCTGTTGAAAGGTGAAAGGACAGGAAGAGTAGAGAAATGTCCTGTAAAAATAGCGGGAAAGAGGCACGGATCCCGCATGTTTGACAAAAAGATAAAAAAGTGATACAATATCCCTGTTAGTGAAAAGGGTTTTTAAGTTTGCGGATAAGGAGGTACGGAAAATATGGATATCGCGAATATGTCTGTGGATGTGATCCCGCAGCTTTCAACGGCTTTAAGCACCGCAAAGCTTCAGAACGAAGTAGGCGCGGCTCTTCTTTCGAAGGCAATGGATGTCTTTGAAGAGGGTGCGGCCGCACAGCTTGATATGATGCGCAGATCCATGGAGCTGTCCGTTAACCCCGGGATCGGAGCAAATATTGATATCAGCGTTTGAATTTTTCTGCACTCCTTTAACAGGGAGTGCAGTTTTTTTGGAGGAGAAACGAAATGAATCCGATGGATATGATGCAGGTTGCCGGCAAGATCGGTACCTTCAAGCAGGAACACCCGAAGTTTGAGATGTTCTTAAAGGATAAGCTCTTAAACGGCCTTGAGGCCGGAACAGTGGTCGAACTTAAGATAGTTAAGCCCGACGGTGAAACGGCTGTGACAAACATCCGCGTTACGGATAATGATGTGGAGCTGTTCTCTGCGTTAAAGGATATAAAGAGATAATAACAAGAATATTAAAACCGGGGCTAAAGTGATATGTACCCTCTTTACTGGACAAACCAGTAAGGAGGGTATTTTTATGTGATAAGCAAATGCCCCGCCGGCAGGATCGCTTGCACGGCGGGGACAGAGTATGCTGTTATTTATTTTGCCTTACCCGGTTCGAACAGGTTCAGCGTTCCGGTACCGTCGGTCGTATAGGCATAATAAGTGGTCTCATCGAACATGGTGAAGAAAACATAATTGGAGGTGACGTTTATGTACTTGAATGTACCCTCAAGTATTACAGTATCCTTGCCTGTGGTAAGGTCGATGACTCCTATGTGGTTCGAGTCGTATCTGTCCGTCTGGTAGTAGAGGTAGCGGCCGTCAAGGGAGATGTTGTAGGTGCAGACCATCTTGTTTACTATCTCTTTTTTCTCGCCGCCGTAGGCGGTCCTGTACACATGATAATCGCCGAGGTCGATAAAATATACCCAGTCGTCCGTTGCTATCGGGAAATATGTCATTCCCTGGTAGATAAGACGCCTGTCGCCGGTCTTTAAGTCAAGAGCCCAGATGTTCCTGTCCTCGTTGATGCCGGAGACGAACATGCTCCCGTTATAGATGCAGGCAGGGATCAGGCCTTCCTGTACCAGCAGCTTGTCCGAATTGCCGTCGATCGTTGCATTGTAAAGGTAAAGACCCGTGGTTGAGTGATATTTTTGATAATAGAGGTCGTTTCCGTACAGAAGGACAGACGCGACGGGGTCTGTACAGATGGTCTTAAGCTTTGCGTTACCCCTTGCGTTTATACGGTAAAGTCCTGTGTTGTAAACGCTGAAGATACTGCCGCCGCCGGCTTTGAGCTGGTTGTTGCGGGCATAGTAGATATAATTCTTATCGGCGTTTATGTAACGGATCTTGTCGCTGTAAACCTTTTTGACATTCCTGCAATCCGAAGTCATCTTGTAGAGAACGCCGTCATCCGAAGGATTTGCAAAATAAATGGTTCCGTCACATTCGCAGTAAAGCCCGAGATTATACAGGTTCCCCGCGGTGTTCCCGAGTATTCCCTCGGGATTTTTCTTTGTTATGCCGGAAAGGATTAGGAAAACGATCATGATGACGAAAAACACACCGGCTATGATAAGGACCGCTATCGCGATCTTTTTGTTCTTTTTCTTTTTCATGTCTGCCTCCCGTCTGCCCGGTCATGCCGGAGCTGACAGTTTGATCACACCTTACGGCCGGGAAAAGCATTTTGACTTTTCCGACAATATTATTATAATAATTTCATGGTTTGGTTTCAAGAAAAACACAAATTCGACAAAAATAAGTCCTAATATTGTCATAAAGAAAACGGAGAGAGTTCTTCGCAAAGCAAAAAGAAGGTTGATAAAATGAACAAAAACAGGAAAAAAAGAAATCTCATCATTATAGTGGCGGTAGTATTCTGTGCCGCAGCCCTCGGATTCGGGCTTGCCACTTCCGAGTATTTCGTAAACGCCTTTAAGAACGGAGCAAACAGGAGCCGGCAGAACAGCAGGCCTGCACCTACCGGACAGGCAGTACTGCTTCCGACGGGTTCCGCAACAACCGTTTCCACGACCGATGTTTCGACTCTTGCGGGAAATATCATGCCGGCCATGGTTTCCATAGAATGTACGGTCGTAAATACAACGACGGACTTCTTTGGAAGGACCTACGAACAGGAAGGAAGGGCTGCGGGTTCAGGCATAATCATATCCCAGAACGGTGACAGGCTCTATATTGTTACAAATGAACACGTCATACATGGCGCAAAGTCAACGGTCGTTTACTTTACGGACGGGTCGAGCGCAGAGGCTGCGCTTAAGGGAAGCGATGTAAATGCAGATCTTGCGGTGATCTATATTGACCTTACGAAGCTTTCGGATAAGACAAAGTCATACATCAGGGTAGCGACCCTTGGGGATTCGACACAGCTTAAAGCGGGCGACTTTGTTGTCGCCGTGGGAAACGCGCTTGGGACCGGGCAGTCTGTGACGGTCGGATATGTAAGCGCAACAAAACGCGAAGTCACGATAGACGATATCACAAGAGTTCTGCTCCAGACGGATGCTGCGATCAACCCCGGTAATTCCGGCGGAGCCCTTATAAACCAGAACGGCGAAGTAGTCGGCGTCAATTCCGCGAAATATGCATCGGAAGAGGTGGAAGGGACAGGCTTTGCCATACCGATCTCGGATGCGATCCCGATAATCACCGAGCTTATGAACCGTGAGAAGATCGCGGAAAAGGATGCCGGTTTCCTTGGTATACAGGGCAGGACCGTGACCAAATCCGATTCCCTGCAGTACGGCATTCCCGTAGGAGTCTATGTGAGCTCTGTAAAGAGCGGGTCGCCTGCGGATAAAGCAGGGCTTGTTGTCGGTGATGTGATCATATCTTATAACGGGATAGCGTTAAGTACAAATGATGACCTGCAGACGCACCTTGACAGCACGAGAGCAGGTACGGAAGTGACGCTTGTGGTTTCAAGTCTCGATCACAGCAAATATGTTGAACGGACCGTGACGGTGACGCTTGAAAAAAGATAAAACGGGATCGCCGGGCATAGCATGCAAGACGACGGGAAAAACGAATACTAAAAAAGATACACAGGACCGGAAAAACGGTCCTGTTTTTTTGTGCGATAAGCGAATGCCCTCGGCAGGAGGCGAATGCCCCGACTGCAGGCCTGCATGCCGCATTGGAGCTTAGCGAACGGGCATCGGGCAGACTTTACGAAGGGGAAAGATACGGGTATGTTTTTATAAAAAGATATATTTTTAGAATAAATATCGTAAAATAGTTGACAAATATATCTGAAAGTGATAATATACGCTTTGTAAAGATTCAGTTGGCACATTGATAATTAAATAAGAGTACATCAGACAAGCAACCATATAACGTTGCGCCTGTACCTTGGGCGCAGGTTAACCCCGTTTTTCCATAAAACGAGGCTGAAAACGAGAGCCGGTACTCAGAGTTGCCGGCAGGTTAACCCCGCTAGCCAATAAAAGCGAGGCTGAAAACAGGAGCCTGACCCTATATCGTCAGGTAGGTTAACCACGTTTCCCTCTAAAAGCGAGGCTGAAAAAAGGCACTCACCTAAAAAATGAGTTAACAAAACACCTAATTTTAGCTTAAGCGAAGGAGATCAAGAAATGAAGAAAGGTTTATTCCGTTTCAGTGTTTGTTTAGTAATGACGTTAGTAATGGTTGCAAGTACTTCGATTCTTAAGGCATACGCAGCACCTTTGAATTTCTACACCAGTAATGATACGATCGATACAACGGAACTTGAAAAATCCACAACCGGCAGATATGTCGGTATCGACTCAAAGTACTTCCGTGCAGTTTTCACAGGACACCAGATCCCGGATGAGATCAACAAGAACTATGTTATCAACGAGATAAACGGAACTCCCATGATCATTGCTGACTTTGAAGGCTTATCGATCAACTGGCGCGATCTTTTCCGTTACCCGATCGCTACCATCGAAAAGATCGTCAAAGCTTTCTTAAATGAGTCAAATATGAGCTGGGTTGAGTATAAGACCGTTGAAGAATTCCTTGCAGCGTATGGAATAGCTGACGTAGCCGAGTACATTGTTGATTCCGAAGGCAACATCCATCACGTAAGTGAAGGTGTTGAAGGTGATCGCTATACCGTTGACTGGTATGTATTAAAATACGACAATAACGATAAGACATGGCATATAGACGGTCTTGCAACACTTGTTGTTCCCGAAGAAGAGCCCGAGACAACACCCGCAGCAGAGGATGACGAGGACGAAGAAGAGCCTGAGACAACACCCGCAGCAGAGGATGACGAGGACGAAGAAGAGCCTGAGACAACACC
>JAEEGL015357987.1_pt1 | contig 23018 bp, 25 predicted proteins | sample 9134231 | NCBI WGS metagenome assembly JAEEGL01 (sample SAMN16246548, study PRJNA631951) | gut metagenome | biome: gut microbiome; feature: rumen; material: fiber-attached | host: Bos | place: Iran: Karaj | collected 2018-10
ATTCGTATGGGAGAGTTCCCGAGTGGCCAAAGGGGGCAGACTGTAAATCTGTTGCTTTTCAGCTTCGATGGTCCGAATCCATCCTCTCCCACCAGAAACGCCCCGAAAAATTTTCGGGGCTGTTTTTGTTTGACACTGCAACTTTTAACCTTGCATTTCCTCTGCAAGGGCTTTTTTATGTCCGGAAAAAAAGAGGATTTGCACTGAAATTCAGCCTTAATGTTCAGAAATGTATAAAGAATGTAGGTGGATCGCATGGTAAAAGCAAATGTAAAATACGACATAAAAGTTCATTCGGCAGCAGTAAGATCGTCGCCGGCATACAGAATATACCGTGCCCTTGCTTACGCAGGCGCAATTGAATTTATACTTGTATCCTTTATAATAGTTATCACCGCGGTAAGCAGGCATAAGGTGACATTGTCGCTGATACTCCTGCTGTCGGTCTTCCTCGGTATATTCGCAGGCTGCGCCATAAAGCTGCTGCTTATGAATCCTGTCAGAAGCTTCAGAAGTTTTTCTTCCTACTGCCCGGGGCTCAGATACGAGCTCACCGTGGACGGTGACAGGATAGAACTTTTCTCGGAGTCCGAAAACCTTAAGAAAAAGGCGACATACAGCATTTCACGGCTGAACTCTGCCCGTGAGACGATGGGCTATTTCAAGCTCAACATCACCGAGGCAGGCTCACTTTTTTTCTCGGATACCGATATCACCGAGGGAACAGCCGAAGAGCTGAGAAATCTTCTGACCGCAGCTCTCGGAAAGAAGTATACTACCAAGGAGGGCTGGTTATGATAGCTGTTAAAAACAAGCCTTCCCGTGAGAGCCTTAACAGGCTGTGGAGCGTTACGTCTGCGCCGAAACGAAGCGCTGCTGCTCTCGCAGTATTCCTGCTCATTATGGTGACAGCACTGGTATTCAGCATAATATCGCTGAAAAAAGGCGACGGCGGCATACTTGAAATAGTGCTTTGCGTTGTGACCATATGTGCTGTTGTCATATACATAACAAGGCTCCTGGGGTACCCTGCAAAGAGGTACGCAGCCATGCGGAAAAACGTTCCCGATATGAAGTGGGAATATACCTTCAACGATAACTTCATCGCCCTCAGCAGCGAATGCACGGGGATAAGCGAGCATACCAAGATAAAGTACGCCGCTGTGAAAAAAGCGGTATACCGCGAGTGCTGGTTCGTGGTCATATTCGGTACGGGAACGGGCATAGCCTTCCATGAGAACAGCTTCACAAACGGTACTCCGCAGGAGCTTTCGGCGCTTCTGAGGGAAAAACTTGGAAAGAAATACAGGGTGAAGTAAAAAGCGGCGCAAAGCCGTTCACATAGAGACAAATCTTTATGGAGGAAAGAAAATATGATTAGAGAAGACTTAAGAAACATTGCCATTATCGCTCACGTTGATCACGGCAAGACTACTCTTGTTGACGAGATGCTCAAGCAGGGCGGCGTTTTCCGTGAGAATCAGGCAGTTGCCGAGCGAGTAATGGACTCAAACGACCTCGAGAGGGAAAGAGGTATCACTATCCTTGCAAAGAATACCTCGGTTATGTACAACGGAACAAAGATAAACATTATCGACACCCCCGGCCACGCCGATTTCGGCGGCGAGGTAGAGCGTGTGCTTGAAATGGTGGACGGAGTTCTCCTGCTTGTCGACGCAGCAGAGGGACCTATGCCCCAGACACGCTTCGTGCTCTCAAAGGCTCTTGAAATGGGACATAAAATAATAGTAGTAGTAAATAAGATAGACCGTCCCGACGCACGTCTTGACGAGATAGGCGACGAGGTGCTGGAGCTCCTCCTCGATCTTGACGCAAACGAGGCTCAGCTTGAGAGCCCCCTCCTTTTCTGCTCCGGCAGAAGCGGTACCGCTTCACTGAGCCAGTACGAGGCAGGCACAGACCTCAAGCCCCTTTTCGACACTATCATAAACTACATCGAGCCGCCTAAGGGTGAGGAGAACGATCCTCTTCAGATGCTCATATCCTCTATAGATTACAACGAGTACGTGGGACGTATCGGTATAGGACGTATCGTAAGAGGCAAGATATCAGTAAATCAGCAGGTAACAGTCTGTGATTATACAGGATCAAAGAAGAACTACAACGCCAAGATAGTTTCGCTCCTTCAGATTCAGGGACTTAACCGTGTTCCCGTACAGGAAGCTCAGGTAGGCGATATCGTGTGGATATCTGGTATCGAGAACATCACCATCGGCGACACGATCTGTGCTACTGAGGCTCCGGATCCGCTTCCTTTCGTAAAGATAAGCGAGCCTACAGTTGAAATGACATTCTCCGTAAACGACAGCCCCTTTGCAGGACGCGAGGGCAAATTCGTTACTTCACGTCAGCTCCGCGAGAGACTCTTCAGGGAGCTCCTCAAGGACGTTTCTCTCCGCGTTGAGGAAACAGACAGCACCGATGCATTCCGTGTTGCGGGCAGAGGCGAGATGCACCTTTCCATACTTATCGAGAATATGCGCCGCGAGGGCTATGAGCTTGGCGTTTCAACCCCGAGAGTACTCTACAAGACCGACGAGAACGGCAGAAAGCTCGAGCCTATCGAGCGTCTCGTTATCGACGTTCCCGAGGACTGCGTAGGCTCCGTTATGGAGAAGATCGGTACCCGCAAGGGCGATATGGTGGACATGCACCCGCAGGGCTCACGCATGCGTATCGAGTTCCTTATCCCTGCAAGAGGACTTTTCGGTTATAAGAGCGAGTTCCTCACAGATACGAAGGGCGAGGGCATAATGAGCCACGTATTCGACGGCTATCAGCCGTACAAGGGCGATATTGAGCGCAGAAACACAGGTTCTCTCATCTCCTTCGAGACAGGTGAGGCCGTTACATACGGTCTTTACAACGCTCAGGAGCGCGGACAGCTCTTCATCACCTCGGGTACTCCCGTATACGAGGGAATGGTAGTTGGAGCTTCACCCAAGACAGAAGACCTTGTTGTAAATGTGTGCAAGAAGAAGCACCTTACAAATACCCGTGCAAGCGGAAGCGACGACGCTCTCCGTCTTGTTCCTCCGAGAGTTCTCAGCCTTGAGGACTGTCTTGAATTCCTTGCCGACGACGAGCTCCTTGAGGTAACTCCCGAGTCGCTCCGTATAAGGAAGAGAGTCCTCAGCAATACTCAGAGAGCCAAGGAAAGAGGTAAAAAAGCCTGATCGCGTGTGAGATTTCATCAAATCAACACATATAAACCATACAGTTTGCAGGTTTAGGAGATATGATATGAAAAAGCTAATTTGCATTTCGCTGCTGTTGATGCTTGCAGCCGCTCTTGCGGGCTGCGGAAAGAAGACGGACAGTAACGGCAATACCGAGACTGCAACGACTGCTCCTGTCGCTCAGCAGCAGACTGCAGCAGAGGAAACCGAAACCGGCGGGAGCGTTGAGGACACAACTGCCAAGCCAACGGTACGCGAGCGCAATATTGTTTCAAACGATACCTATGAATATGAGATATATGACGGCGGCGTGATCATAACAAAGTACAAGGGCAGCATGACAGAGGTAGTGATACCCGACGAGATAGACGGAGCTCCCGTCGTTGAGATCGGCTTCTACGCCTTTGAAGCAAAGCCTGTTACGTCTGTGACTCTCCCCGAGACCGTTAAGGTCATCGGCGAGGGAGCTTTCATAGACTGTGCATCACTTGCGGGCATGAAGCTCCCCGCAGCACTGACGGATATTGAACGCGGAGCATTTGCAGGCTGCACTGCTCTGACGGAAATGACAGTGCCTGAGGGAGTAAAAGAAATAAAAAGAGGTGCCTTTGCAAGCTGCATGGGAATGAGATCACTTATCATACTGAGCAGCAGTCTTGAGTATGAGGAGTGGGGAATAGAGGATATACCTGATCTGACAGTCTATGCGCCCGAGGGCTCGGCAGCAGCCGTGTGGGCAGGCGCAATGGGTAAATACTCGGTATATTGAATTATGAGAGGGAACGATTATGAAAAACACGAAGAGAATTTTAGCATTACTGCTCGTTGCAGCAGCAGGAACACAGTGTCTCACAGGCTGCGGCGACAAGAAGAAAAAAAGCAGCAGCAGTATGCCGCTCTATGCGGAAACAGCTGTAGAAACTCCTACTGAACCGCCTGTAGGCGGCGCAGAGATCTCGGGAGACAATTACAATCCTGAGGAATACTCCTCAAAGATCGAGGAGCATGTAAACGCTATGGAGATCACAGATGGTGATCTGGTGCTCGGTTCTGTAAGCGACGAGGTCATCACTCCCGAGGAGGGCTCGCCCGACGCTCAGCTTGGCAACTATCGTCTCAGCAGCAGCGGTATAAAGCTTTATTTCGACGAGAACGAGTATCCTGCCGATCTAATTCTCACATTCGAGAAGTACTTCACAGCTTATTCATCGGCTGACTATGATACCTACCACAAGTGTCTCTTCCCCGGTTATGTAACCGAAATGGAGGCAGTTCAGGCAGAGAATGAGGATCGCCACGATTTCAAGACATCGTTTATACACAGCTGTTCAGATCTTGCACAGGGCGCACACGGCGATTTCAAGATCACACGTATCAAGCTTGAGAAGAACGCTCCCCGCACGGACGGCGTTGACAATGTTGACGGATACTTCCAGATGCTCAACAATTACCTCGGCAAGGACTACTACAGCGAAGTAAAGGAGCAGTGCGACGGATTCGTTGACGCATGCTTCTACATCATGGGCGAGGACGCTTACGGTAAGGAAAATATGATAGTTACCGCAGGAAAGATCGTTTTTGCGACCAAGGACGGAAGATATTATATATTCGGTTGATGGAGGAAAATGATATGAAGAGTTTTACCGCAAGAGCTGCAGTACTGCTGGCAGCTTTGGTAATGACAGCTTCTGCGTCGGTCTCGTGCAATGACAAGGATGAAGCGGACGAGCATGATCACCACGATCACAACCTCGTTGAGGAGATACCCGACGACGTGAACATCAAGCTCGACGAAACACCCTACGGCGGACAGTTCAGAAAGCTGCTCCCAGAGGAGTTCGATACGCCTATAGGCGTTGACCGCGACCCGAGATATTTATCTGACGAGGAAGCTGCAAAGCTTGCGGACTACTTCTATGCTATTTCCGAAAAGAAGCCCGAATACCTCGAAAAGGCTCTGCATCCCGATTATCTGAAGTCTGTACTTGAAAAAACGGGAGTTGAGAGCGCTCAGGATTATCTTGATATAGAATACGACCTGATAAAGCAGTTCACAGGTACTGATTACAGCTTTGATTTCGTGCTTGTTGACGATGTGGTCACTGACGAGGACGAGCTCAAAGGATATGATTCCGCTGTAAGAGAAGTCTTGCCGAATGCAAAGATAACGAGCGAAAAGGCTTTTCTGGTCAATTGTACCTATACCTCTGTTCCTAATGACGGCGGCTCATATTCTCTTAAGGAGAGACTTGACAGCTATGTTACTCTCTGTATTTATACCATTGACGGAGAGCCGTACGTTGTATTTTAACATAACAAAAAAGACCGCTTAATGCGGCCTTTTTACTAATCACAAAAAAAGGCGGACTTTGTGTCCGCCTTCATCTTTATATTATGCCGGAAGCGATTTACGACTATCATTTTTGGCAATAGTGAGCGCGTGAAGCAAGTGACACCGTGACAAGGGTGCAGCGTCACGCTGCTCCGCCTTTTGCATTATATCTGAGCTGAATAGTTGGGAGCTTCCTTGGTGATATAGATATCGTGCGGGTGGCTCTCCTTAAGTCCTGCGCCTGTAATGCGTATGAACTTGGCCTTTTCGTGAAGAGTGGGAATATCTACGCAGCCGCAGTAGCCCATACCCGAGCGGATACCGCCGACGAGCTGGAATATAGTATCTGCAAGGGGACCCTTGAAGGGAACACGTCCCTCAACGCCCTCGGGAACAAGCTTCTTTGCGCCTTCCTGGAAGTATCTGTCCTTGGAGCCGCATGCCATGGCGCCGAGCCTGCCCATGCCTCTGTATCCCTTGAACTGCCGGCCCTGATATATCTCTGTTTCACCCGGAGCTTCTGCACAGCCTGCAAGGAGCGAGCCGAGCATAACTACATTTGCGCCTGCTGCAAGAGCCTTTACGATATCTCCCGAGTACTTGATACCGCCGTCAGCGATAACGGGGATACCGTACTTCTGAGCAACGCATGCAACGTCGTAAACTGCCGTGATCTGCGGAACGCCGATACCTGCGACCACACGGGTCGTACAGATGGAGCCCGGTCCGATACCTACCTTAAGGCAGTCTGCGCCTGCTGCGATGAGAGCCTCAGCGGCTTCGGCAGTAGCGATATTTCCAGCGATAACGGGGATATCGGGGAAAGCCTCCTTGACCATTTTCAGGCACTTGATGATATTTGCACTGTGGCCGTGAGCAGAGTCGAGAACGAGTACGTCCACCTGTGCATCAATAAGAGCCTTTGCTCTTTCGAGAACGTTTGCGGTAACGCCGATAGCAGCGCCGCAGAGAAGTCTGCCCTTGTTGTCGCGGGCGGAGTTGGGGTACTGTACCGACTTTTCGATATCCTTTATTGTGATAAGTCCCTTGAGGTAGCCTGCCTCGTCAACGATAGGGAGCTTTTCGATCTTATGTGCACGGAGAATTTCCTGAGCCGTTTCGAGAGTAGTACCGACGGGAGCTGTGATAAGGTTGTCCTTTGTCATAACGTCGGAGATCTTGGCATTAAAGTCTGTGAGGAAGCGCATATCCCTGTTGGTGATGATACCAACGAGCTTGCCCTTGCCGTCAACTATCGGAACGCCTGAGATCTTGAACTTGCCCATGATCTCGTCAGCGTCGGCAACGATATGATCCTCGGTAAGGGAGAAGGGGTTAACGATAACGCCGTTTTCGCTTCTCTTTACCTTGTCAACCTCGTCAGCCTGCTGTTCGATGGACATATTCTTGTGGATAATACCGATACCGCCCTCACGAGCGATAGCGATAGCCATGCGCGAATCCGTAACGGTGTCCATAGCGGCAGTCATGATAGGAGTATTGAGTCGAACGGTTTTAGTGAGCTGAGTACCGATCTGGATCATGTTGGGCGTAACGTTTGATTCAGCGGGGATAAGCAGCACATCGTCGAAGGTAAGACCTTCCTTCTGAAATTTGCTGTTCATATCAGTCAGCATAAAAAATTCCTCCTTGCAGTTGTAATATTAACTTTAATGATACTATTTTTTACGCCTTATGTCAATAGTTTGGGAAGAAGGCAGTACATAGAATTTTATTTTCAAAATTGGTCGGGTTTTGGCGAAAAAAGCAATGTGTTATATTAAAGTAACTCAGTGTTAAAGCACAGATACAAAAACTATGCGGTTTTCTTTGAGGAAAGTCTTGCATATTCCGCAAGTATGCCCGAGGCGTCCACTGCGTCCGTGATGCCGTCGTCGTTCCAGTCGGCGGCTTTTTTCTGTTCGGAGCCGAAGGAAGCAGACTTTCCTGAGGATATACGCGCATATTCTGCAAGCACAGCGGAGGCGTCAACCGCGTCGGTGAAGCTGTCGCCGTTTACGTCGCCCTTTTTGCAGGATACGTCTTTGAAGCCGAGCTTATACTCAGCGGCATATTTTTCCGCAGCCGAGCCTGACTTTCCGCTAATGACAAAGTCCTGTACATTTTCGGAAGACGAGCTTCTAACGTCGTATTTTCTTCCTACGGCGTCCCTGCCTATGGAAGTGACCGATGAGGGGATATACAGCTCTCCGAGAGCGGTGCAGCTGTAGAAAGCGTTCTCCTCTATGGCTGTTATACTGTCGGGAATGTTCACCTTTTCAAGTGAATTGCAGGAATGAAAGCAGTTTTCGGGCACAGTTTTCAGTGAAGCGCCGAGATCTGCGCTTTCAAGGGCATTGCAGCTCATAAAGCAGCCCTTTCCGAGAGATGTGACCGAATCGGGTATATCAGCGCTTTTCAGTGAAAGGCAGCCCGAAAAGGCGTAGTCGCCCAAAGCTGTTACGCTTTTGGGAAAGGTCACTGAAACTATATTTGTCCTGCCGAAGAAAGCACCCTTGCCGACGATCCTGGTCTTGTCGCTGATAACAGCGTTCACGCCGCCTGCATACAGGATAAGGGTATCGCCGCCGCTGTAGAGACAGCCGCCGGTACTGCTGTAGGAGGCGTTGCCCGTACTTACAGTGACCGAGGAGAGTACCGGGCAGGCGGTAAAGGCGTAATCGCCGATGCTTGCCACGTTTTTTCCTATAGTCACGCTGCCGAGTCTCGGGCAGGTGCTGAAAGCCTTTGCACCTACAGACTTAATGCTGTCTGGGAGCACACAGGAGGTTATATCCCCGTTTCCGGCAAAGGCGTTCTCCGCCACTGAGGTAACGGGAAGTCCCTCTATCTCGGCTGGTATATTAAGAGCTGTGGTCTTGCCTGTGCAGCCTGTTACCGTGACCTGCTTGTCCTTGATCTCGTATTTCAGAGCAAATCCCGAAGCAGAGCCGCTGTCGGCTGCAAAAGCTGTATTTGAGGGGATTATAAGAGCCGCAGCGGTGAGCGCTGCGAAAACTGCCCCTTTCATATCTCCCTGCGGCAGATAATGCCGTCAACCATGACCATAAGGGGTTCTGACATGAGGTCAAGGGGATTTGCACCCTTTCTGTAGAGCTGCATATCGGCGTCCTTACCCTCTGTGAGAGAGCCTGTGGTCTCGTCTATGCCGAGTATCTCAGCGGGAGCTATGGTGATATTTTTTATTGCTTCATCGAAGCCGAGACCGCCCTTGACGGCAGCCTGTGCCGAAAGGGGCAGATACTGTATGGGTATCACTGTATGATCGGTGCATATGGCTGTTTTTACGCCGTTATTGTGGAGTACGGAGGCGTTTTTCAGTTCAAGCCCACGCATTTCGGGCTTGCATCGGTCGCATATTAGAGGACCGCATATGACGGGTATACCTTCCTCTGCGATGATGTCGGCTATGAGATGGCCCTCGGTGCCGTGAATGATAACGGGGTCGAGCCCGAACTCCCTGGAGATACGCATGGCCGTGCAGATATCATCTGCGCGGTGGCAGTGGAAGAAAGCCTTGATCTTGCGGTCGAGGAGGGGCATGAGAGCCTCACATTTTATATCATACTCGGGGGGATCGTAATTCTCGCTGTCGGAGTAGTAGCTGTCCATATCATGAACGTATCTCCGCGCCTTATAGAGTCCTTCGCGGATAAGGGCGGTTATAGCCATTCGCGTTACGGGAGTTTCCTCGCGTCCGTTGTATATGTTCTTTGGATTTTCGCCGAGAGCGAATTTTATTCCGCAGCTCTTTATCAGCATATCATCGATACGCCTGCCGAAGGTCTTTATGGCAGCTATCTCGCCGCCGCAGGCGTTTGCGCTTCCCGGGCTCGAAGCCACGGCGGTTATGCCGCGGGAACGGGCTTCCTCAAAGCAGCGGTCAAAGGGATTGATACCGTCAACAGCACGCATCTGCGGAGTAAAGGGGTCTGTGGATTCGTTGCAGTCGTCCCCCTCGAAGTCAAGGCTGTCCTCGATAATGCCGAGGTGGGTATGGGCGTCTATAAATCCCGGGAGGAGCATACCTCCCTCTGCGTTTATGCTGTCAGAGGGGAGCTTCTTAGGAGCGCCCTCGCCGACGGCCTTTATACTGCCGTCCTCGGTCTCCAGCCAGCCGCAGGGGATAATTCCCTGCGGGTCCATAGTGTGTATCTCAGCGTTGTAGATAAGCATAACAGGCTCACTTTCTGAGTGAACGTGCGATCATCTCCGCATTTTCAACGGGACTGCCGCCGCACTCCAGTCGGATTGTCGAATGTCTGAGGTAAACGTCTCTGCGCGAGTTATAGAGATCGCGGAGCTCTTCCTTTGTTGAACGCATAACGATAGGGCGGTTTGCGTCGTCCTTTATGCGCTCGTAGCAGACCTCAAAGGGCACATCGAGGAAGATTATCTCCGCGCCTGCGTCCTTTGCAGCCTTTGCGGTATCGGGATTGAGCATGGCGCCGCCGCCGCAGGCTGCGACTGTGGTCTTTCCGCAGAGGGACTTGACTATCTCAGCCTCGGTCTGACGGAAGAAGGGCTCGCCTTTTTTCTCGAATATCTCGGGGATGGTCATTTCCAGAGTGCGGACGATGAGGTCGTCCGTGTCGCAGAAGCCGCAGCCCAGTTTTTTGGCTGCAAGCTTGCCTATAGTTGATTTTCCGCAGCCCATAAAGCCGCATAAAAATACAGTCATATCATTCTCCTTTTAATTCTTCTGCAAGTCGGTTTAATTTTGCTCTTTCCCGTTCCCATTTCCATTCACAGAACGTATGACGGAGCTTTTTCAGATCGCCGTCTTCAATAAATTTTCTTGTTTCTTTTACGAGAACATCGGGAATGGTAAAGTTATATTTTGTACCTTTTCCGACGTATTTAAATCCGAGATATTCAAGGGCTGACATGAAAAAGCGGTAAGCTATGATACATTTTTCAAGATCGTCCGCATTTTCCGTAAGAGGCAGATATTTTGCATTATATAAACGAAGCATCTGTGTACTTTTCGGATCCCAGCCCGATTTGTAATGATGATAGTCTGTTATCTCATTGATACCGTCAATAAAGGCATGAACAGAGAAAAAAGTGCCGCACAGTTCCATGCGGTATCCTTCTGTATCGTAGAGTCTGCCTTCATTTTTATACTCGGTCGTCTCGTACAAAAAGCTTTCGGTGAATGTTCCGAAAACGTCCGATATTTTTTCCCATAATGAATAGTCAAACCAGCAGACGTTCATGTTAATATGGAGAATAAAGTTCTCATCATATGGCAGATCACGCAGGTCGTACATAAGAGCTGTTATGAACTCACGGACAGTCCTGTGACCTTCGCCGAAAAGCCTTTTGGCACGTTGAAGCTCGTCGTCTGTCAGCTCGCGGAGAGCTATCTTGTTCACCTTAGTGTCGAGGTAGCTTTCGGAAATGCCGTAATCATCGGTTATCTTCATTTCTGCAAAACAAGTCCTTGCGGCGTATATCATATTTATAAGCGCCTTGAATTCGCTCTTTTTCTCGTCGTCGAACTCCTCCCCCGAAAGTGGAAAGAATACCTTGCAGAAGTCCTCGCAAACCTTGTTTTCGTCAAAGGCGATGACAAAAGTCTCACCCTTGTCCTCGCCGAAATCCACTTTCATGGTCTGTGTGTTTTCGTCAACAGTGCATACCCAGTTCTTGGTAGCGCCCTTTTTCCTGATGGTTTTTCGCATTTTTTCGATGACTTCAAGGGGAGTTCTTGTGCGTTTGAGCTTTAATCTGTAGAATATGGTGGTCTGATCGGCGTGTTCTGACATATTATTCTCCTGTTGAACCGTTAGTTTGCGGAAATCACTTGTTCATGCTGTCAACAGCATTTTCTACGTCGGTGATTATCTTTGAGATATCCTCGGGAGCAAAGCTGCCGCCGTACCAAATCTCGTGAGCCTTTACAGCCTGATATACGAGCATTGAAGCTCCGCCCACAGCAGTCTTTCCGAGCGCACGCGCCTTTTTCATAAGGAGAGTTTCGGTGGGATTGTAGATAACGTCAAAAACACTGCCGCTGTTTTCGATTATGGTATCGCTTACCGCGCAGGCGTCCACCTTGGGGTACATGCCTACGGGAGTAGCGTTGATGAGCAGGTCATAGCTGCCGTCAAGAGTGGAGATATCCGCGATCCTGACGGAGGCGTTGCTGCACTTTGCCAGTATCTCAGCCATGAGGAGCTGAGCGTTCCTGATATCCTGAGGAATGACTGCGAGGGTGATGTTTCCGCCGTGACGGGCTACCTCGATAGCTATCATCCTGCCTACGCCGCCGCAGCCGAGTATAGCCACATTGCCTCCGATGGGGAGGAGCTCCGCAGAGCGCAGGAAACCGTCGCAGTCGGTATTGTAGCCGACAAGTCTGCCGCCGTCGTTGCTTATGCAGTTTACGGAGTTATAGCGCTGAGCGCTTTCCGCAAGTTCGTCCACAAGGGCGATAACAGCCTGCTTGTGGGGGATAGTGACGTTGAGACCGCGGAGAGTTTCGAGAAGTCCGCGGCTGCCCGATACAGCTTCGGGAGCTATGTCGATAAGCTCGTATGATGTATCTTCAAGACCGCTGAGAGCGAACAGCTTTTCGTGTATGAGAGGGGACATTGAGTGTCCGAGGGGGTGTCCTATAAGTGCGAATTTATTCATGATAATGCTCCTTCAAGTGTGTCGAGATCCTCAACATTTACTGCTGTTATGTCCTTGAGTGTCTTCTTTACAAGTCCCGTAAGAGTTCTTCCGGGACCGAATTCAACGAATTTATCAGCTCCCGCTTCCTGCATTGCAGCGAGCTCCGAGGTGAAGCGCACAGGCGAAACTATATGCTTTGCAAGCATTGCAGCCATATCCGAGAAGTCCGTAAGCTCGCCGCCTGTCAGGTTCGAGTAGTACTTCACTGCTGGAGCCCTGAAGCTGACAGTCTTTGCGGTCTCGTAGAATTTATCGGCAGCAGGCTGCATGAGCTTTGAATGGAAAGCGCCTGCAACGTTAAGAGGGATAACCCTTGCCTTCATTTCCGAGAAAATGTCGCTTGCCTCGGCGATACCTTCGGGAGTGCCTGCGATAACGGTCTGAGCAGGGGAGTTATAGTTTACGGCTGTGACGTATTCCTTGACCTTGCCGCATACGCGCTCGACCTCCTCGGGAGTTATTTTCATGACCGCAGCCATAGCACCCTTTGAAGAAGCGGTAGCCTCCTCCATAGCGGCGGCTCTTGCCTTTATAAGGCGGAAAGCGTCTTCCAGGGAGATCATTTCCGAAGCGTACATGGCAGCATATTCTCCGAGGGAGTGGCCTGCCACTCCGTCAAAGGTGAAGCCCTTCGACTGAGCCGCCTTAAGGCATACGATAGATGTGGCCATGATAGCGGGCTGAGAGTTGATAGTTCTTGACAGCTCCTCAAGGGAAGCCTCGAAGCAGATATTTTTCAGGTCATACCCGAGTATCTCGGAGCCTGTCTCGTATACGTCCATGAGTCCGGGCATAGCCTCAGCTATGTCTTTTCCCATGCCCTCGTACTGCGAGCCCTGTCCTGAAAATAGTGCAATTGTCATAATAAATAACTTCCTTTCTGTATGTTATATACAAAGTATTGGTGAAAATCTCCTGTTGCCTGATTGTAAATTTGTGAGAAGTGACGATATTTAGTCTTTAAATTATCAAAGTGCTGAAATATCGTTGCAAAAACCCTCAAAATGATTTACAATATAATATGTGTGGTATTGCGCCCGGACGCAGAAAAGTCTCTGCTGCGGCGCTGCCGACATTACTACTATAACATATATTTACGGTTTTTACAACTGTATTTTCATAATTTTATTTATTCTAAGGAGCTTTTTAATGGGCATAAGTATTTTGGGAATGGGCAGGTACGTGCCGGGGCAGGTTTTGAAGAATGATGACTTTACCCGATTTATAGAGACTGATGATGAGTGGATACGTACAAGGACGGGTATAACCGAGCGTCCCATGGCAGGCTGGGAGCCCACATGGTATATGGGCAGGCAGGCGCCTCTTAAAGCTATCGAAGCTGCAGGGATAGACCCTGCCGAGGTTGGCCTTGTAATATCGTGCACGGCTACGTCCGATTTTCATACCCCGAGCATGGCAAGCATAATACAGCACGAGATCGGAGCTGTCAATGCTGCCGCATTCGATATGAATGCAGCTTGTTCGGGATTCGTATACGCTGCGGATACCGCAAGACGCTTCCTTGAGACCGATGACAGTCTCAGATATGTGCTTGTAGTGGCAAATGAAGCTCTTTCGCGGTTCCTTGATTTTACTGACCGTACATCGTGCATACTCTTCGGTGACGGAGCCGCAGCAGCAGTGCTTGAAAAGAGCGACAAGCTCTATTCCTCGGTGCTCCGCTCCGACGGAAGCGGCGCTTCGCTCCTTTGTGCCAGGGCGCTCAGCGTAGCTCCTGAGGTGGCGCAGGAGAACGATTTTGCCGATCCCTTTCCCGAGGCTCCTCTTCACAAGCTTAGACAGAACGGCAAGGAGGTATACAAGTTTGCGGTGCAGGCTCTTCCGAGGTCTTTCGAGCTGGCGGCTGAGAAGATAGGCGTCACCAAGGACGATATAGACTGGTTCATACCTCATCAGGCAAATATAAGGATAATCGAGACCGCTGCAAAGAAGCTGGGAGCACCTATGGAGAAGTTCATAGTCACTCTCGACCATTACGGCAATACTTCAAGCGCTTCGATACCTCTTGCACTCAGCGAGGGCATAGAAAAGGGACTTATCAGGCGCGGACAGAAGCTTGCTCTCATAGGCTTCGGCGCAGGACTTACCTACGGCGGAATAATACTGGAATACTGATCCTGCCGTTTGCAGGCGACGGCGTCTGCGAATATGAAAAAATGACGGGCTGTCGAGTAAGCCGGCCCCTGCAAGGATATACGAAAAAGGAGAACTACTACTATGAAAACACGCATAACTGAGCTTCTCGGCTGCGAATACCCCATAATCCAGGGCGGTATGGCATGGGTAGCCGAGCATACACTTGCTTCCGCAGTATCAAATGCAGGCGGAATCGGACTTATCGCAGGCGGCAGCGCTCCCATAGACTATCTTCGTGAGCAGATACGCCTCTGCAAGGAAAAGACAGACAAGCCTTTCGGCGTGAATATAATGCTTATGAGCCCCAATGCGGACGATCTCGCTCAGCTCTGCATAGACGAGGGCGTAAAGGTCATAACAACAGGTGCGGGCAACCCCGGAAAGTACATGGCTGCATGGAAAGAGGCAGGCATAAAGGTAATGCCTGTAGTTCCGTCGGTAGCTCTTGCAAGGAGAATGGAAAAGTCGGGAGCCGACGCGGTCATCGCCGAGGGTACCGAATCAGGCGGACATATCGGCGAGAATACGACTATGTGTCTTGTTCCTCAGGTAGTGGACGCAGTTGAGATACCCGTTATCGCAGCAGGCGGAATCGCCGACGGCAGAGGTATGGCGGCAGCATTCATGCTTGGCGCTGAGGGCGTACAGATAGGCACGCGTTTCCTTGCATCCGAGGAATGTCAGATACACCCCACCTTCAAGGAACTGGTAATAAACGCAAAGGACACGGATAATATCGTAACAGGACGTTACACAGGTCATCCGTGCAGAAATATCAAGACAAAGTTTGCGAAGAAGCTTGCAACAGGCGAAAAGGAGGGAACTCTCTCTCCCGAGGAGTTCGAGCAGCTCACAGTGGGCGCACTCCGCAGAGCGGTAGTTGACGGCGACGTGGAAAGCGGCTCATTCCTTTGCGGAGCTATCTCTGGCATGGTCAACGAGATAAAGAGCTGTGCCGACATAGTAAAGGAAATAAACGACGGCGCTGAGAAACTGCTTAAGATATGAGATACAAGTACGTAAGAATGAAGGCGGGCATCGGTCTTGTCTACTATTGCAGGACAGAGGACAGAAAAATGACTCCCCGTCAGGTCATAGACGAAATGGCAGCTCTCGGGTACAGATACGTTGGGAACGTTCCCGTAAAGCTGGGCAGCTACGGCGCTCTTGTCGAGTACGACATGGTATTTGAGCTCTGAAGCATATGACAGATAAAAAAGTGACATTTGTAACTGAAAAAGTGACGATCCTCACCTTACAAAATGTGTGGGAGCATGATAGAATAAAAGTATCAGTCCAGGATAAATAAACGGAGGTAACAGATATGGCAACAGCAATTATCACGGGCGCTTCACAGGGAATAGGCGCCTGTATCGCAAAAAGGCTTGCACAGGACGGTTTTGACGTGGTGATAAACCACTATCCCAGCGACGGAGACAAGGCAAAGGCTCTCGGGGTCGCAGAGGAGTGCCGTGCTTTCGGCGTGAAGGCTGAGTGCTATGCGGCAGATGTATCGAAATTCGACCAGTGCGAGGCTATGGTAAAGCAGGTAAAGGCTGATTTCGGCACTATCGACGCTCTTGTGAACAACGCAGGAATAACAAAGGATAAGCTCCTTGCAAGAATGAGCGAGGAGGACTACGACGCTGTTATAGCTGTAAACCAGAAGAGCGTGTACAATATGACAAAGCACGTCACTGCTGTCATGATGAAGCAGAGAAGCGGCAGGATAGTCAATGTTGCGTCGGTCGCAGGACTTTACGGCAACCCCGGACAGATGAACTATTCCGCTTCAAAGGCAGCCATCATCGGCATGACAAAGACAACAGCAAAGGAGTTCGGCTCCCGCAACATCACCTGCAACGCAGTTGCTCCGGGACTTATCAGAACTCCCATGACAGACGTTCTTTCCGACGAGTTAAAGGAAAAAATGATCTCGGCAGTAGCGCTCAGACGCTACGGCGAGCCCGAGGAGATAGCCTCTGTAGTATCTTTCCTGCTGTCCGACAATGCATCTTACGTTACGGGGCAGGTTATAGAGATATCGGGCGGACTCTCGATGTAAATTTTACCAACAGTCGCAGCATGGGGCCAAAACCCCGGACATACTAAATTTTTCAATAAAAGGTAAGAAAGGGTATATTATGAGCAGAAGAGTTGTTATCACAGGACTTGGGGCTGTAACTCCCCTCGGAACAGGAGTTGATAAGTTCTGGGAAGGAATAAAGGAGAACAAACTTGGCATATCGTATATAGATATGTTCGATACAGAGCGCACAGGCGTAAAGATAGCGGGAATAGTCCGCGATTTCAATGAAGAGGATTACTATGGAGTAAAGGGCTGCTTCGACAAGAAGGAAGCAAAGCACATGGACACCTTTACAAAGTATGCTGTAATAGCCTCACACGAAGCTCTTGAGGACACAGGCACCGATTTTTCGGATATGGATCCTTACAGAGTGGGCGTGCTTGTGGGCTCGGGCATCGGCGGCGTAGACCTTACGCTTTCCGAGTACAGCAAGTACCTTGAAAAGGGACCGACAAGAGTATCCGCATTCTATATCCCCATGATGATCAGCAACATGGCTGCGGGAACCATTTCCATGAAAACAGGTTTCCGGGGAGTCAATTTTGATATAACCACCGCCTGTGCGTCAAGTACGCATTCCATAGGTGAGGCATTCCGCAAGATAAAGGACGGATACCTTGACGCCTGTCTTGCAGGCGGTACAGAGTCAACGAGAGTAGAATTCACTTTCGGTGGATTTTCAAATATGAAAGCCCTTACAAAGTGCGACGATCTTACAAGAGCGTCCATTCCCTTCGACAAGGAACGCAGCGGCTTCGTGCTCGGAGAGGGCAGTGCAGTCATCGTACTTGAGGAATATGAGCACGCAAAGGCAAGAGGCGCAAGGATATACGCAGAGCTTGCAGGCTACGGCGCTACCTGCGACGCATATCATATGACGTCGCCCATGCCATCGGGCGAAGCTGCCGCAAAGGGCATGGAACTGGCAATGGAGGAGGCAGGTCTTACTCCTGCCGATATAGACTACATCAACGCACACGGCACATCCACAGGCCTCAACGACAAGTACGAGACAGCCGCTATAAAGCTTGCTTTCGGTGAAAAGGAGGCAAGGCGCGTGAAGATAAGCTCAACGAAGTCAATGATAGGACATCTTCTCGGCGCAGCAGGCGCGGTTGAGGCGGTAGTATGCGCCAAGTCAATAGAAGAGGGGCTTATCCACGGTACAGTCGGCTATAAGGTGCCCGACGAGGAGTGCGACCTCGACTACTGCGGAAACGGCAACATAAGGCAGGAGGTCAATGCCGTTCTTTCCAATTCGCTTGGATTCGGCGGTCACAATGCGACTATCTGTCTTAAAAGGGTAAAAGACTGAGGAGGATATTCAATGGAGAAGATTTACGGTCAGATAGACCTCGAAACCATCGGAAAGCTTGCAGACATAATCAATAAGAAAGAGCTTTCCGAGCTCACCATATCAAGCGGTGAGAACACCATAACTCTCAAGGGCAAGAAGTGTGTGCCCGCAATGCCTGTGCCTGTAATGACAGCACCTGCGCAGAATCAGGTATCTGTAGAGAGCACCCTTGCAGAGAGCGAAGCCTCTATGGCTGAGGAGGTAAGCGGAAAGATCGTAAGATCGCCTATCGTAGGCACATTCTATTCGGCTCCCTCACCTGACAAGCCGCCTTTTGTAAAGACAGGCGACGAGGTGAAGAAGGGCGACGTTATCATGATAATCGAGTCCATGAAGCTGATGAACGAGATACAGTCCGAGTACGACGGAACAGTTGAACAGATACTGGTATCCGACGGACAGGCGGTAGAGTTCGATCAGCCTATCATGGTCATAAAATAATGGAGTACAAGTACCTCACTCAGGAGCTGATAGATAAGGGCAATGTCAATATCACATCTCCCGAGATGTTCGAGGAGGCAAGAAGATACAATATAGAAGCCGTCAGGAACTACAAGAAGCGTTTCTGGATAAAGGTATTCTTCGGCTTCTTTATAGCTGCACAGACGCTTTATGTAATTGGCTGGACATTGGAGATGATACAGGCTCAGCACGGATACGAGAGATCATCAGGTGATAATATGGCGGGCTGGAAGATATTCTTCGCAGCTCTCGGCGGTATAGCCTATCTTGCACTGATGTTCTGGTTTGCCTATATAAAGGGCAGCCGCGACAGGTTCACCCTCTGCCTTATATCCGTACCTGTCATAGCGATATCCATATACATGGCGGGGATACCCGTGGCAAACTACCTGGCTGGACTGCTTTATGCAAAGTCTGAGGAGGCATTTTCAAAAAAGCTGGGATATCCCTCTTTTCCGAGGATAGTTACCAATGCGGTATTCAGCGAAGCGGACAATATCAAGGACCTGTCCTATGACAGCATACGTGAAAAAGCCCGCAGGGATCATCCCGACAGCGGCGATTTTCTTGGATAATACAAGGATTTTGCATTATGGCATGGAAATATATAACGCAGGATGTAATAAACGCAGGCGGCATAAACGTCACAAGCGCCGAGATGTTCGCAGAGGCGAGGGAATACAATATCGAAGCCGTCAGGAACTATAACAGGAAGCAGCGCAATCACTGGTTCATAGCCATATGGTCCGTAGGACAGCTGGTATTGAGCCTTGCAATAGGCGTTATGCTCGTAGTGATGAATCAGACTGATCAGATACTTAATCACACCACTACTCCCACATGGAGGATACTGCTGAGACTGTTCGGCTTCCTTGCATATATGGGAGCATTCGCATATTTCGTAATATACCGCAGGGATCCGAGACCTCATGTCATGGCTCTCAGCTCTCTGCCCATACTCATAGCAGACTGGAAGTTCGCAGGCATAGTGGCTTTCAACTTTCTTGTGGGCTGGCTCCATGAAAAGGTGGAGAACGACCTCAGGACAAAGTCTGACTATCCGAAATTCACAAGGCTCATAGTTACCACATCGTACAGCGATTCCGACACCGTGTCCGAGATCACCTTTGACAGCATACGCGACAAGGCAAGAAGAGAGCATCCCGATGACGAGATACTGAAATGAAATGCCGGGATACAAAAAAGGAGAATAACAATGGCTGATATACTTATGAATAAAGAGCAGATAATGGAAATAATCCCCCACCGTGATCCCTTTCTCCTCATTGACGAGATAGTGGATATGGAAGTGGGAGTAAAGGTACATGCAAGAAAGTACATCAAGGAGGAGGATTTCTGGTTCAGGGGACACTTCCCCGGTTATCCTGTGACTCCTGGCGTGCTCATGGTTGAGATGCTTGCACAGGCAGGTGCCGTATGCATGCTCTCAAAGCCTGAGTTCAAGGGCAAGATAGGACTTTTCGGCGGTATCGACAAGGCGAAGTTCCGCAGACAGGTAGTTCCGGGAGACGTACTCGACCTTGAGGTGGAGATGATACGTCAGCGCGGACCTGTGGGCACGGGACAGGCAATTGCGTCCGTAGGCGGCGAAAAGGCAGTGTCCTGCGAGATAACCTTTGTTATCACAGACAATAAATAATCCATACGGGGGATAAATATAAATGTTCAAGAAAGTACTTATCGCCAACAGAGGCGAGATAGCTGTACGAATAATAAGAGCGTGCAGAGAGCTGAGCATACGCTGTGTAGCGGTGTACTCCACAGCCGACCGCAATTCTCTCCATGCGCAGATAGCAGACGAATCGGTCTGCATCGGACCTGCTGCCACAAAGGACAGCTACCTTAACATGAACGCCATAATACAGGCGGCAATAAATACGGGCGCCGAGGCTATACACCCCGGCTTCGGATTCCTTTCCGAGAATGCGGAGTTTGCGAAGCTCTGCGAGGCAAACGGAATAGTTTTCATCGGCCCCTCATATAAGTCTATAGAAATGCTTGGCGACAAGGCAGCTGCAAAGGAGACGATGGCAGCTGCGGGAGTACCTGTTATACCCGGTTCAAAGGGCGCTGTCAAGAGCCTCGCCGAAGCTAAGAAAATAGCTGAAAAGGCAGGCTATCCCGTACTTGTAAAGGCTTCAGCAGGTGGCGGCGGACGCGGCATACGCCGTGTGGACAGTCCCGATGAGCTTGAAGCGCAGATGACGGCCGCACAGCAGGAGGCTAAGAACTTCTTCGGTGACGACGCCGTATATATCGAGAAATTCCTTATTAATCCACACCATGTGGAGATACAGATAATCGCCGACAAGCACGGCAACTATATCCACCTCTGCGAGCGCGACTGCTCCATGCAGCGCCGCAATCAGAAGATGCTTGAGGAGTGCCCCAGCCCTATCGTGGACGATAAGCTCCGCAAAAAAATGGGCGCAGCGGCAGTAACTGCCGCAAAGGAGTGCGGCTACTACAACGCAGGCACTATAGAGTTCCTCGTTGATGAGAACCGCGATTTCTACTTTATGGAAATGAACACGAGAATACAGGTCGAGCACCCCATAACCGAAGAGGTAACGGGCTTTGACCTTGTAAAGGCGCAGATAGAGATAGCAGACGGCAAGCCTCTTGAGGTAAAGCAGGAAGACATAAAGATTCGCGGCCATGCTATCGAGTGCAGAATAAATGCAGAGAATCCCGACAAGGGCTTCAGACCCTCTCCGGGAACCATCACGGCGCTGTATATGCCGGGCGGCCCCGGAATAAGGATAGACGGAGCCGTATATCAGGGCTACACCATAACTCCGTACTATGACTCGATGATAAGCAAGCTCATCGCACACGGCTCCGACAGGGAGGATGCCATAAACAAGATGAGATGGGCGCTTTCCGAGTTCATCGTGGAGGGAGTTGACACAAATATAGACTTCCAGCTGGAAATAATCAGGAACGCCGATTTCAAGGCAGGAAAGTACGATATCGGTTTCCTCGGAAGATATATGGAAGAAAAGAAGAAATAAACGGGAATGCGGTGAAAAGAATTGTTTGAAGATTTTTTTAACGTAGTTAAGAAGCGCTGGGGAGAGGGCGAAGAGGAATACAAGCCTCCTATGTTCAAATGCCCGCGCTGTCAGGGCCTGAGCCCGCTGTCAAAGTACGAGGAGCTGAGAAGAGTATGCCCCAAGTGCAACTATCACGGCAGACTTTCCTCGACAGAGCGTATAGCAATAACGGTAGACAAGGAGAGCTTCAGGGAGCTCAACGGAAGAATGAGAGGAGCAGACCCGCTCAGTTTCCCCGACTATCCTGAGAAGCAGGCAGAGCTCCGCGCAAGTACGGGACTCAGCGACGCAGTAATCACAGGTACGGCTACTATCAAGGGCTCGCCTGTAGTAATAGGAATAATGGACTCCCGGTTTATGATGGGCTCAATGGGCAGCGTCGTAGGAGAGAAGATAACACGCGCATTCGAGTACGCAACGGAACATAAGCTTCCCGTGGTAATGTTCACGGCCTCGGGCGGAGCCCGTATGCAGGAGGGTATAGTATCCCTCATGCAGATGGCAAAGACATCGGGCGCAGTAAAGCTCCACAGTGAAGCGGGCGGACTATATATATCCGTAATGACCGACCCCACCACAGGCGGTGTTACCGCAAGCTTTGCGTCACTGGGAGATATAATCATAGCAGAGCCCAAGGTACTCATAGGCTTTGCGGGCAGAAGAGTTATCGAGGGAACTATCAAGCAGAGACTTCCCGAGGACTTCCAGCTTGCCGAGTTCATGTATGAAAAAGGCTTTGTGGATATGATAGTAGAGCGCAGAAAGCTAAGGAGCGTACTCTCGCATCTTCTGAAGCTTCACGGATACTACCCTAAGGAGGCATGAGCATGGAAGACAAGAGAACAGCATGGGAGCGCCTTCAGCTCATACACACCAAGGGCAGGCCTACCATAAAGGACTATATCCCCAAGGTATTCACAGACTGGTACGAAATGCACGGCGACCGTCTTTTCGGCGATGACAGAGCTATCATCGGCGGTCTTGCAAGACTTGACGGCAATCCAGTAACTGTAATAGCAGAGGTAAAGGGCAGAGACCTCAACGAGAACAAGGCATGCAACTTCGCAATGCCTCACCCCGAGGGCTACAGAAAGGCTCTCAGGCTTGCAAGGCAGGCTGAGAAATTCCACCGTCCCGTTATATGCTTCATCGACACTCCCGGAGCATTCTGCGGAGTAGCCGCGGAGGAGCGCGGACAGGGCGAGGCTATCGCAAAGAATATAGCAGAGTTCATGACCCTGCGAACACCTATAGTATCAATAGTCCTCGGCGAGGGCGGAAGCGGAGGCGCACTTGCCCTTGGCGTATGCGACGAGCTTGCCATGCTTGAGAATGCAGAGTACTCGGTATTATCGCCGAGAGGCTTTGCCAGCATACTGTGGAAGGACGCCTCACGTGAGCAGGAGGCAAGCGAGATAATGAAGATAACCGCAGAGGATATGGTCCGTTTGGGTGTTGCAGAAGCCATTATCGAGGAGCCTCCCGGAGGCGCCCACAACGATTTAGACAAAATTTCAGAAAATATACACGAATATTTGTCACAAAAAATCCCCGAAAAATGCAAAAAAGATATTGACGTTTTGCTTAAAGAACGCTATACTAAATTTAGAAAAATCGGAGCGTTCACTGAATGAACCGA
>JAEEGL017443434.1_pt1 | contig 23018 bp, 14 predicted proteins | sample 9134231 | NCBI WGS metagenome assembly JAEEGL01 (sample SAMN16246548, study PRJNA631951) | gut metagenome | biome: gut microbiome; feature: rumen; material: fiber-attached | host: Bos | place: Iran: Karaj | collected 2018-10
ACGTTGAAGTAGGCCTTACCGTCGCGCGTCGGGTGGTTGTCGCGGAAGTGGTTGAAGGAGGAAGAAGACTCCGGAGAGTCTGGTATTTTAACTTCTTGCTTGTCAAAAAGCTTTTCCTCCCGCCCGATAAGGTTGATGCCGGCACCGAGGCGTAGGTTCTCGTTGGTGTGCGGAATCTTGATGGTAGCTCCGGTGTGGAGGGTGCCGTCCCAGGTGTGACCACGGCCTGAACCTTGTCGCAGGATGCGGTTGACGAGGGTGTCGCGTAGGTTGATGCGTGAGGCATTGGGGCTGAAGAGGTCGTTCAGGAGCTGGCGGCTGACATCGGCCACGGGAGCGTTGAAGGTGGCGGAGGCGAGGTCGGAGCTGTTGTTGAAGTGGTGGTAGTTCAGGCTGGGGTCGATGTGCCAGCGCACGTTCTTGAAGTTGCGGTAGAAACTCAACCAGCCTCCAATACGCAGGTCCTCGCCCGTGCGGCTCGTGAAGCTGTGGTCGTAGGTGTCGCCCGAGGACAGGTAGTTCTGCCGCACGGTGCGCGTTGCACCTTCCGTCCGTTGGTGATTGATGGAAACGTTGCCCGAGGTCTCCCATCGTTTATTTCGGTCGCTGACGAAGCCGCCAATATCAGCGCGCTCGGTGCGTCGCAGGTCGTTGGTTTGACCGCGCTGCCAGTTGTCGCTCTCGCCGGGTTTGGTATCGTCGTCAAGGTTGTTGGCATTGGCTACTATGGCGATGCGCGAGAAGTCGGAGTGTCGCATGGCGAAGAGGCGGGCGAGGTAAGGAGAGTTGAAAGTTGAGGGTTTAGCGTTTAGAGCGGGCTGCGCTTGGTTGTCCCTAAGGCCCCCACCTGCTTCCACGTTCACCAGCCATCCCACCATGTACTCCTTCTTCAGGCGCACATCGATGACATGGCGCTGCGAGCGCTCGTCCTTGATGCCTAACCATTCGTTTTCGGCGGTCTGTTTGTCGTAGATGGCGATGTCCTTGACGGTGTAGGCGGGCAGGTTCTCCAGCATCAGCTTGCGGTCATGGCGGAAGAACTCCTTGCCGTTGAGCAGCAGATCGTCCACGAACTTGCCTTCGTGGTAGATGCGTCCGTCGGACTTCATCTCCACGCCCGGCAGCTGCTTGATGAGGGCGTCGAGCATGGAACCCTCGGCCAGGATGAAGGCGTCGGCGTTGTAGATGATGGTGTCGCCCTTGTAGTAGAATTTGACTTTGGAGGCCGTGATGGTCACCTCCTTCATCGTGCTGGCCTGTGGCGCCAGGTAGAAGGGAGGCAGGCCGCGCTCGTACTCGCGCCGGCCTACTTTGTTGATGGCATACTCCACGTAGGTGGTCTGATAGCCCATGAGGCTGATGCGGAAGAGGTATTTGGCGGGCTTGGCCGGCACGGTGAAGGAGAACTCGCTGGTCTCCCACGAAAAGTCCTCGGCGTGATGTTTCTGGTAGGCTTCCTTCTGCTCGATGACCGTGCTGTCGGGGCGCATCAGCACCACCGTGGCACCCATCAGATCCTTGTGGGCACGGATGTCCTGAACTATGCCTTTCAGCCACAGCTTGCGCACCACCTTCATCCCTTCGTGCTGCACATAGATATGCTTCCCATGCACTTTCACCTTCACAGGCAGACGCTTACATGCCCGCATGACAGCCTTCACCGCGTCCAGTCCATCAGCCTTTGTGGTCGGTGCCTTCAGTTCTTCCAGGCCATCGGAGATGATGTCGATGGTGTATTCTGACTGGGACTGTTCTATGTTATGGAGAACGGTGAGAAGCGAGTCGGACTCTTGAGCAGAAAGGGAACACGGCAAAGAGCACATATATATAATAAGGTATAGTAGCCGTTTCATTGTGCGCCCTCCTCGTCGTTAGTGCTTTCCACAAAAATGGTATCATCTCTGAGTGTCAGGTGCAGGCCGTCGAACATGTTGAGATGCTCGATGAAGGCGGCTAGGGAGTCCTCTGGATTCCAGGTGGTGATGAACTTCATCGTCCGTGTTGCAGAATCGCGGAAGCAGACTTTAAAGCTGTAGTGGGCGGCCACGACGGTGAGAATGCTATCGAGCTGGAGGTTGGAGAAAGATATGGAAGAAGAGGACCCACCCCCCGCCCTCCCTGTAAGGGAGGGAGCAGATACCTTTGTGGGCTGGGGTGGCTTCGTTGTTTGGTTGGTGCGTAGAAGAGGGACGAAAGCCCATGCTAAGCCGCCGAGGAAAGCGGCGGCGATGAAGATGGCGGCAATGCGATGAAGAGCAGACTCTCCCCTCACCCTCCCTGTGAGGGAGGGAGTAGAATGTGTTGAAGGCAGCGTACTCTCATCCTCAATGGTAACCACTCCCTCCCTTATAGGGTGGACTGAAGAGAAAACTATTAAGTGTTCACTCTGGAGGGACTTGAGGGGTGGGTCTTCTTCCTTTTTTACATCATACGCTCCGCGCAGCCGCACCATGACGTCGTAGTGCTTGCGCATTTCCTCATCGGCCAGCAGGTCGCTGATCTGCTGATCGGTGTAGTGCTCGGGATGCTCGATCATGTCGAGCAAGATTTCCAGTTTGTCCATATCGGGTCAGGGGTTAAGGGTTGAAGCGTGCTTTGAGTTTGCGAATGCCCTGAGCCAGATGCTTATAGACTGCCGCCTCGCTGATGCCCAGTTGTTCGGCAATCTCGCGGTAGCTCTTCCGATCGCGGAACCTCAACTGCATCACTTCACGCGTCTGCGGCGTCAGTTCCGTCGCGATGAATTGCAGCATCGCATCCATCTCGTCTTCCGTCTCGCCCGTCTGCTGTTCCTCGCTCACGTCCTCGCCGATGGGCAACAGCCTGTGCACCCGTTCCGACAGACGCTTATGGCGCAGCAGGTTCAGGCAGCGGTTGCGTACGGCCGAGAACAGGTAGGCGTGGCTCTCTGCGCGCTGTTCCTCAGCCAGACGGGCAAAGACATCGCTCACCACGTCGCGGCTCTCTTCCTCGTCGCCCAATAGGCGCAGGGCCAGCCGGAGCAGTGCCTCGCGGTGCTGTTCATAGAGTTGCTTGATGTCAGGGATAACATTCATTCGCTGGGGCTCTTTTTTACTTATAAGACACTCGAACGTCTGTTTTCCCAACCCCTTTCCCGTATTTAATGCATAGATAATGCTGAAATAGCTTGTTCTCTGTTCATTTGTCGGCAAAGATACTGAAAAGTTTCAAATGCCTGCACTTTTCTCGGTCATAATGTATAGATTAATCTGCGATTTCCCTTTCTTGCGGTTTATTTCTTTGCCTAAAGACATATCTTGTCCCAAAAAAGTTGTATATTTGCACCGACAAATGAGCTATTTATACTCAAACCCATCCATATCATAGGCTGTAACCTCTATCGGGCTATACTCCCGCCCTCCGATGAACCTCCTTCTGAAGGAAGAAAGCCTTGATCGAGTCTGTTGGATGGCTTAGAAGGATGAACTCGGCTGGTACTTTTCCACCTCCAAGAGTGGAAAATATGTGGAGAATTCCGACCTTTAGTCTTGATAATGAGCATAAAAAGGTGTAGATGCTGAATTCCATCTCTTCCTCTTGTCAGTCCCACCATTATGTAGTACTTTTGCAGCGCAAAACCGAATGAAAGTGTATGAAGAAGAAAAACGTTAGGTACCTTGCCTTGCTCGCCCTGATGGTGGCGGGCTTCGTCGGTTGGAATTTCCGCGACCTGCCACAGCGTCGTCTGCTCAATAAGGCCGAGGCCGTGGTCTTCGCGGATGTAGACAGCGCCACTCGTCTGTTGGAACAAGTAGATTCTGCTCGACTGACAGTGAGCGCTGAGGCTCACTACCTCCTCCTGCGTGCCTTGGTGCATGAAGAACAGTGGCTTCGTGCCAATGGCGACACCGCCTGCCGCTTCGAACTGAACGACACGGCATGGGTGGCGCGCCTGCATCATGATTATGTGCGCTTCGAGCCCTTGCGCAATTGCTACGTGTATGCTGACTCTGCCTTCCTTGCAGATTCAGCCATCATGCGCGCATACACGTATTATGACAAGGTGACCTGTGGCGGTGTGGATGGCAGTCGTGAGGCTCGCAATCGCTTCGGTCGTTGCTGTTGGTTATTGAGTCGTGGCGCGTCGCCCATAGACTCCTTGTTGCAACCTGAACGCCTGTTGCACTTGGCCAGCTTCGCTGCCGGGCAGACCGAGGATTGGTCGCTGGCCTACCGTGTCTATCAGCGCTTTGCCACTTATCACCGTAGGTATGGTTCCATCAACGCCAACGAACCTCTCATCTGTACCTTGCGTGCCTTTGATGCTTTTCGCCGTTCGCCAGACAATGCCCAGAACCTGCGCCGCCTTGTCAGCGACTACGCCTTCGATGCCATGACCAACAACCGCCAGCCCTTCCGCGAACTTGCCTCCCGCCTTTTCCGCATGGACAGCCTCGCCTCCCATGTAGTGCACGCGACGGTTCTTGAAGAGTCAAGCGGCCTTTTGGACCGAGCGTCCCCGTCGCGTCCCTCGTCCTCGCGTCACTCCCTTCCTGACTCCCTCCTTGCTCCCCTTTACACCCTTCTTCAGCAAACCCAGGGGCGAGGCGGCATCAGCGATGTCCACTCCATCGGCTACACTCAAGACCGCCAGTTCATTCTCCTGAAGGATGTCTATTCCCTTCCCGCCGATTCCACTCGCGATGAGAGCTATCGCGACACCGCCTGGGAACGTGATGAACGGGATATGGCCGTCCGACGTGCCACCATCCTCTCACCCAGCTATTTACGGCAAACAACAGCTTGGCGTTCCCGTATGTTCACGTACCTCATCCTGACGCTTGTCTTTGCGGCCTTGGCAGTAGGTATCGCCCTGTGGTTGCGCCTTCGCGTCCAGCGTCGTCTTCGTCAAGAAGAGCGCGCAGCCCATGAGCGCGAAGCGGCCCATCTGGCCGAGCGTCTGCGCCAGAAGGATGCCATGATTGCAATGTTGCGTGGTCACATCATGGACAAAAGTGAGATTCTCGACATGCTGGAACCCACAGCCGGCAAGCGCACCATCATCAACGCCCGCAACTGGCGCGAGATAGAAGTCACCTTGGACACCGCCGACAACGGTTTCGTCAACCGTCTGCGCAACCAGTTCCCCAATTTCACCGAAGAAGACTTCCGTCTCTGTATGCTCACCCGCCTGAAGCTGACCAACACAGCCCTCTCAGCCATCTACCTCATATCCGTTTCTGCCGTGCAGCATCGCAAGCAGAAACTTAAGAAAGAAGGCTTCGGCGTAACTGACCCCAGCGTGACCTTCGACCAGGTGATAGCTGCCTATTAAGGAGAATGAATAAATGAATAAAAGAAGCCCCGCCCTATCATCACGATGTGGCGGGGCTTAATGTGCTAACCCCCTTTTTCCACTAACTTAGATGGAAACATGGTGGAAAGATGAGGTGGAAGGATTTGATTGTCAGAACAAAAAGGATGATTCGCTGTTTTCCATGGCATGCTCTTGTAGGCTTTGAATGGTTACCGTACCTTTGCAGTGCCAAACCTCAAAAACAGCAAAACAATGAAAAGAACAACTGGCAGAACGAACGTGCAGGCAAAGGTCCTGTTTCTCTTATTCCTTATTATTAATATGCAGACGGCACGGGCCGACGTCCTCCACGGGCGTGTCCTTGACGCTGAGACGGGCGAAGCGTTGGAGGGCGCAAAGGTGGATGTGACCGAGGTGATTCCCGACCTCGCCTCCTTCCATAAGGTGTTGCATACCGACAGCCTCGGGCGCTACCACTTCTCGTGCAACGGCCAGATGCGCATCACTATCCGTGCCGACTTCTTCGGTTACAAGCAGGGCACGCTCCGACTTGTAGGCTTCGACTCGGGCGACACCATCCACATCGAGGACATCCGCCTGCAGCCCAGCGAGGAACTGATGCGTGAGGTGCTGGTGCGAGGGCAGCAACGACGCTTCTACATGCGTGGCGACACGGTCGTCTTCAACCCCGATGCCTTCCAGCTGCAGAGCGGCGACCACTTGCTGGACTTCGTGCTGAAACTGCCTGGCGTCAGCATCAAGGACGGGCGCTTGCTCTGGAACGGCGAGCCCCTGCGCATCATGATGAACGGCAAGGAAGCCCTCAGCGAGGACTTGCTGCTGCAACGACTGCCTGTGGAAGCGGTGACCGAGGCGAAAGCCTATGAGCGCAAGAGCGAACTGGAAGAGCGAACGGGCGTGGCCGATGGCAACCAACAGCAGGTGCTCGACGTGACCATCAAGCCTGGATTCATGGACAAATGGTATGGCAGTGCCGAGGCAACGGCCTATAGCCGCAAGAATTATGGTGCCGAGATTGACGGCATGCGTCTGAGCGACAGTGATCCCTTCATGCTCTTCGGGCGTGTGGGCGATGAGCCGAAAGCTACTTTGGGCAAGACCATAGGCAGTTGGGCTTCGCAGAGCGGAGGCATGGCCGTGAGGCAGCAGATGGGTGCCGCCGGCTACAAGCACGTCTGGAAGTCTGACTTCAAGGCAAAGCGCGAGAACTACTGGTCGTTCAGTGCCAGCGCCAACCATACCGATAGTCCGCAAAGCAGTTGGGAGAACACGGAAACCTTCCTCCCTGGCACCTCACCCACGTGGACAAAGAGCCAGCGGAGCAGTCGTGAGCATCAACTCAAGACACCCCTCGACCTCACGGCATTCATCAATCTGAGTCCCAAGAACACGCTCTTCCTCACGGCTCATGCGGAATATGCGGGAGCCGAGACGAGCAACAGCACGGAACTTCAAACGTATGAAAACTCCGTTCCCATCAACACCCAGCGTTATCATTCCCTCGGCTTTTCCCGAGGGCTGGCGACTTCAGCTGAAGCGCAGCTGACACATTACACCCTCAAGGGTGCTCTCGGCGCCAAGGTGAATATCAACTATTCAAACGCGAAAGCGCATGGGAACTCCCTGGGCGAATACCGCTACCTGCATTCCTCCGCCGTCAGTGCGCTCGGCGGTTTCCCCACCGAGTCCTCCTCCCTGTCCCCCATCATCGATCGTCAAAGCTACAAGGCTCCCCATCGCCACCTGGCCGCCGCTGTGCAGTTTGCCCTCAGTCATGCTTTCACCAAGCAGGCCATGTTCCACGCCAATTGGAAAGCAGCCTACGACCACAGCTACCGTGATGAACAACGCTGGCGGGCCGATGTGATTGACAAAGGTAACAGCTTCCACAGAGTCGATGACCAATGGCTCAATGAATTCCGTTCAGACGTTAACCTTACTCTCCGAAAGTTCACGCTGAAGCCTGCCCTCGCCCTTGCGCTTCGGCATGAACGCACCTCCTACCGCCGCGGCCGCCTCGATACCCTGGCCTGCCGCAATCTCCTCCTCCCACAGCCCTCGCTCGACATCACCTTTCGAATCCGTAAGCAAATGACCCTGAAGGGTTCCGTTTCTTTTGCTGCGATTCCATCGCAGCTAACCGACGCCCTCTCCTACACCGACGACACCAACCCCCTCTACATTCTCCAAGGCAATCCCGCGCTGCACACCTCCCACACCCTCGCGTCCTCCCTTCGCTACAACTTCCTTCTCCCTCGCGCCACTCAGGCCTTCGGCATCGCCGTGAACTATGCCAAGACCTACAACCCCATCGCTACTGTGCTCCATTACAACAGCACCACCGGCGCCTATCGCGCGCAGAAGCAGAATGTCAGGGGCGGCAACAGCTGGGGTGCAACACTCACCTATGACCGCTCGCTGGCCAAGAACCTGCAGTTCCAGAACACACTTTCTGAGAATTGGAATGCCTCCTATGGCTTGCTGACGATGGTCGATGAACAGGCAGGAATCAGCTACAACCGCCAGCAGTCCTCGCACCTGAGGGAGAAACTGGGACTCATCTATGAGATAGACCATCTGACTATCTCCTCCTTCCAAGATTTCAACTGGGAACGTTATGCCTACAGCTACGCGGCGCAGAACAAGGAAAACATCTATCGCTACGCTACTCAACTGGATCTTCGCTACCGCCTCGGCCGTTGGACCTTTGCGCTCAACCCCACTTTTACCCTCAACCGTGGCTACCTCGTCCCACGCATGAACAACAACCTCTTTGTCCTCAATGCCGAAGTCCGCTGGAAGTGCCTGCAGAACCGCGGTGAACTCATCCTCGAAGGCCGTGACCTGCTGAATCAGGAGACCGACTATAGTGCCACCATTACCGCTACCACGCACTCCGAGAGCGGTCAGGACTTCATGCACCATTATCTCAGTCTCACTTTTCGCTATAGGTTGGAAGCAAAGAAGAAGTGAATATCCTTGTCCTTGCAAGCGTAGGTTGACGGTGAACATCAGGACCTTGAAGCCACAAAAGAATGAAGAATAGGTAAACAGTTCTAAGAAGATACCCGCGGGATTGCTTTTATCCACTAATCGTCCTACGCATGGCTGTCCCCGGTCTTGTCTCTGTCTCAGCCCTCACTCTGCCTCGAGCCTGTGTCGTTAGATTACCTTCCCTTTGACGCTGCTCGACGGGGGATGGGCTTGAGATGTTTTGCATTTGTATCAAAAACGATGTTAAATGTTTCTGTGTGGGAGGAAAAGGGCTTTTATAGGCGTGTGTTGCCATTCTTTTTTCTATATTTGCAGCAGAAATCATCTGAAAATATCATTTATCACACAATGAAACGCTTCATCCTTCTATGTTTCTCTGCGTTTGTGCTGACAGCTGTAGCGCAGAATCCCATTATCCGCAATCAGTTTACGGCCGACCCTACTGCGCGTGTGTTCAATGGAAAGGTGTATCTGTACCCCTCGCACGACATTTATCCTCCCGAGGGTCAGCGACAGGACTGGTTTTGCATGGAGGACTACCATGTGTTCTCGTCCGAGAATCTGACCGATTGGACGGATCACGGAATGATTGTCACTCAGAACAAAGTTCCTTGGGTGAGACCTAACTCCTATTCGATGTGGGCGCCCGACTGCGTTTACAGAAACGGGAAGTACTATTTCTATTTCCCGTCGGCTCCTGCTGAAGGAGGCGGTTTTGCCGTGGGTGTGGCTATAGCAGACAGTCCTGAGGGCCCGTTCGTTCCTGAGCCGCAGCCCATCAAAGGCATCTTCGGCATCGACCCTTGCGTGCTCCTTGCCTCCGATGGCAACGCCTACATCTTCTGGGGAAATGGCCGTTGTGCCAAGCTCAAGGACAACATGAAGGAACTGGCCGACGACAACCCAAGGGAAACCGTGAAATTTGGCAACCGCGAGTTGGAGATGGTAGGCGTTCACTGTCTCAAGGACCTGCCCAACCGTCAGGCTGAAGGACCGTTCGCCTTCGAGTACAACGGCAACTATTACCTGACCTATCCTTATGTGAGGCAGAACACCGAGGTCCTCGCCTACGCCATGAGCAGGAATCCGATGGGACCCTACGAATACAAGGGACTCATCATGGCCGAGCAACCCAATGGTTGTTGGACGAATCACCACAGTATTGTCAACTACAAGGGTCAATGGTATCTGTTCTATCATCACAACTACTTCTCACCGCGCGATGACAAGCGCCGCTCGGCCTGCATCGAGAAACTGTACTTCAATGTCGACGGCACCATCCAGGAGGCCAAGCAGACCATGCGTGGCGTAGGCATCAACAAGGCCACCGAGAAGATTGAGATTGACCGTTACAGCAATGCCAGCGCAGGCGTGACGACTGCTCTCATCGACACGGTGAACACTTTCCGCAGCTATCAAGCCACCCTGCCGACCAAAGGCAGTTGGCTCAAGTATGACGACATCGACTTTAGCATGATCGCCGACGGTTACCTCGTCATCAGCGCCAAAGCCAGCGACAACACAGAGTTCTGCATCCGCGAGAAGAATGAAAAAGGCAAGATACTGGCCCGCATCAAGATGAATGTGAAGCCCGAAGAGCCTGCAGGCGGTGCTGCCAACGCCCCGATGGGCCGCTTCCGTCGTGACATGCGCGGGCAATGGCTCACGCAAACGGCCTCGCTCGAGTATGTGCCGAAGGGCGTCGCCGACCTCGTCATTACCAACGAGGGCAATGGCGCGTTGTCGGTCGATTGGGTGCAGTTCAAGAACCGTCAGCTTTACTTTACGCCCGTCGACAAGAAGGCAGCCGCTGCCAGCCCCGACGAGCGCGGTTTCATACGCCGTTGGCGGTTGATGGAGCCCCAGAAGCAGGAGATACGCTCCAACGTCATCTTCACCGATTCATGGCTTCGCGAGACCTTTGCTAACGAACTGGCAAGGTTGCCCAAGCAGAAAGCTAAATGGTATGCGATGGAGAGTCCCACTTACAACATGAAGTTGTTCCATTTCGCAGAGAAATACGGCAGTCAGGCCTACGGCAATCTCTTCTGGTGCGAGACCGTCATCAACTGTCCTGAAGAAATGACCGATGTGCGCCTGGCAGCCGGTAGCAACGGCGCTTCCATGTGGTGGCTCAATGGCGAGGACGTGTTGCTCCTCGAAGGAGATCGCCGCATGGTCGTGGACGACGGCGTGAGCAAGCGACTCACCCTCAAGAAAGGGCGCAACACCCTTCGTGGCGCTGTCATCAATGGGCCCGGTCTCAGCGACATGTGCGTTCGCTTTGTTGATGAGCAAGGCAAACCCGTCAAGGGCTATACCATAGAATAAATGAGAATGTTATACCGCTATTTCGTTATATCACAATTCCGTCAATCATGAAACGTTATTTCTTCTTTCTTCTATCTTCTTTATTCATTGGCAGCGCTGCGGCGCAAGTTGGCGCTCCCTATATTCACGACCCCTCGACGATAGCCGAGTGCGAAGGCAAATACTACACCTTTGGCACAGGCGGTGGTGGTATCATCTCAGAGGACGGATGGAGCTGGCACAGCGGTGCTGAGCGCCCGGGTGGCGGAGCTGCGCCTGACGTGATGAAAATCGGCGACCGCTATCTGTTTATCTATGGTGCCACGGGCGGAGGCCTCGGCGGTGGGCACAACGGACGCATACTGACGATGTGGAATCGCTCGCTCGACCCGAAGTCGCCCGATTTCAAATTCACCACAGCCATCGAGGTGGCGGCCAGCGACGGTCTCGAGGACTGCGACGCCATCGACCCCTGCCTGCTGCTCGATCCTACGACGGGCCGTCTGTGGGCGTCGTTCGGCACCTATTTCGGTAATATCCGATTGATCGAACTCGACCCGATGACGGGTGAGCGCGTGCGTGGCAATCAGGAGAAAGACATCGCCATCGACTGCGAGGCCACTGACCTCATCTATCGCGATGGATGGTACTATCTGCTCGGAACGCACGGAACCTGTTGTGATGGCGTTAATTCCACCTATAACATAGTGGTCGGTCGGTCGCGCTCGGTGGAAGGGCCTTACGTCGACAATGTCGGTCGCGACATGCTGAACGGCGGTGGGCGAATGGTGATTGCTGCCGGCGACCGCGTCTGCGGACCAGGCCACTTCGGTCGCACCATCATCGATGAAGGCGTGGAGATCATGTCTTGCCACTACGAAGCCGACTTCGACCAGGGCGGCCGCAGCGTGCTCGGTCTGCGTCCTCTGTTGTGGAAGAACGGATGGCCAGTGGCGGGCGAGCGTTTTCATGGCGGCACATTTGCCATCCTATCAGAGCGCCGCGGTTATTCCCTTGAGCTGGCTGTAGATTTCGTTCGCATTCAGCATGAGCGCCAGGGATGGTGGCGCACTAATCCCGACGAACCCGTCAAGCCCGTTGCCGACCAGCAGTTGGCCGATGTCATCGGCACTTGGCCCCAAGGTGACATCAAGGTGCGTTGCAGCGATTACATGATGCGTCCTCACCAGCAATGGACCATCACCCCTGTGCCCGAAGCAGGAGGTTTCCTCGGCGGACCCTATTGCAAGATTGTCATCCGTGGCACCGACCGTGCGCTAGCCGCTACGGCCGACCTCGAACTGACGACTGTGCCTGCTTTCACGGGCGCTCCCGAACAGTTGTGGCGCATTGAGCAACTCACCGATGGTTGCTTCCGCCTGATGCCGAAGAGCATTCCTGGACATGAAGGTATCAATACTCGCTATGTGCTCTATTCAGCTGCCGACAGTACGCCCACTTTGGCCGAATGGGATTTCTCGACCGACAATGCCAAGTGGAATCTGAAAGGACTTTAATCCTTCGCTTTACTTCCTCTATACGAATTGGGCTACACGAATAATCGCGTAGCCCAATTTGTATATACGTAAAGCCTTATTCGTCTATACGTGTGACGCTCTTCGTCTATACGTGTAGCCCTTCTCGTCTATACGTGTAGCGCTTTTCGTCTATACGTGAGGAGCTGAGTATATATATGTGTTTGTGTGTGCGCTTGTACGTAAAACCCTGCACGCGCGAGCAGGCAGACGTGTTTACTTAGTTTTCTTGAACAGATGGGGGATGAAGGCGTTGAGGCCTCGGCGCCAGGTGAGCCATTCGTGGGCGGTGCCGGCCGATTCCTCGGCGTCGACCTTGATGCCTAGGGCACGCAACTGCTCGACGATGGGACCGCTCTTGATGAAGTCGTCGCTGCCCCAGTTCATATAGAGGTAATGAATCTTCTTGTTGAATTCGTCGGCACGCGTGAAGACACCGTCATAGGCGGTCTGCACATCGAGACCGAAGATGGCACCGCTGAAGGTTCCCATGTAAGAAAATTTGTCCATGTTGGCGAGCACGACATCGAATGTCTGATGACCGCCCCACGAGAGACCGGCCATAGCGCGGTTTTCGCGGTCGGAGAGGGTACGGAAGTTGTTGTCGATGTAGGGAATCAGGTCGTTCAGCAGCACGGGATAGAACGAGGCACCGTACTGATTGCGGCCTTGCTGGTTGTTCCCTCCGCCGAAGGGCGCTTTGATGTCGCCGCTCTCCATGACCACGATCATAGGAACAGCCTTGCCGCTTGCGATGGCATTGTCCATGATGTGCTGCATGTGGCCTTGCTTGCTCCAACCCGTTTCGTCCTCACCCATACCGTGTTGCAGGTAGAGAACGGGGTATTTCTTCTTGCCTTTCTCATATTCGGCCGGAGTGTAGACCATCGCATGGCGCCAGGTCTTCTGTTCGTTGCTGTAGTAGTAAATACTGCGCACCTGTCCGGCGGGTACACCCTGTTGCGGACGATAGTAATCGCCCTCGGGACCTTCGGGTATCTCTATGCCACCTGCCTCGCGGTTGCACCCGAAGAAGGTCTCGGTGGAGGGGTCGATGAACCTCACGCCGTCAATATCCATGAAATAATAGTGGAAGCCTACGGGTAGGGGATCGGTGACGGCCATGAAGCCACCCTTTCCGTCAGGCTGCATGTCATATTTTTTGTTGCAAATATCTACGATGATCTTGCGTGCTTGGGGCGCTTGGATGCGGAAATAGGCTCGACCCTCCTTGTCCACCTTCGGGAACGCGTTGCCCGGTACCGTGGTCTCGGCGAGGAATGCGTCGGCAGGCACTTCGATGGTCTTGGGCAGCTCGATGCGTGGGCGCTTGGGTTCGAAACCGAGGAAGCGCGCCACAGCCTCGCCGTAGCGGCAACCCAGTTCGCGATAGCCTGCTGCGTCGAAGTGCAAGCGGTCGGGGCCGTTGGTGCAATCGTCGGAGGAGATGACCTGACAAGTGTGGATGGTCTGTGGCAATTCGTCGATTTGCTTCTTGCAACCGATGCAGACGCCTTGGCCGCCCGCTTGAACGATATTACCCACGTAGAGGTTTACCTCCTCGGGCTTCAACTTGAGGTCGCCCAGCAGGTTGTCATACACCTGTTGCACCATACCAGCCCACTTCGGGTCGCCCGTGTTGGTCTCGCCTTGGTGCATAAGAATACCTTTGATGACACCGTCCTTCTGCGCCTTCTTGGCCAGTGTGACGAGTCGCTCATAGGGATTGTTGTCATAAGCCTCGAGCATGCCTTTCATCCAGCTTGGAGCCCTTTTGATGTAGGTGGAAATACTGTCGGGCAGGAATCCCTTGATGTCAATGCCTCCAATGGCTACGTGAATGACACCTATCTTAATGTTCTCGGGCAGCGAGGCAACGAGGGTGCGACCGAACCAGTCGGCAGGGGTTAGGCCCGTGTTGGGGCGGCAGAGTGGGGGAGTGGCCTCACACCATTCGCCCATCTTACGTCCACGGCCGGGATCGTCTACGGCGGGCATCAGCAAGAAGCGCGGACCAGGGCTGGCCAAGTCTTGTGCCTCGGGACGGGCAGCACCTTCCATATTGGACTGTCCGAAGCAGAGGAAGATGTAGAAGTTGGGGTCGGCGGCAGCTTGAGCTCCATTGCATACGAACAGGGCTATCAGCGCCATGAATACGTGTTTTAGTGAGAAATGATAGTTTGTCATAATGGTATGTGTTTTTACGAATACTGCTGCAAAGGTAATTGTTTGGTTCGAAAAACAATGATGTCCCAAATCGGGGAGAGCCGTTTTGGAACATCAGAGGTCTTTTTTGAGACTATTTTATAAATAGGTACTGATGGATAAAAGAGAAAAGGACGGAAAGACAACTGCGGCTGAATATGCACAACATGTTCTGTTCCGGTTCGGGAGTAAGCCTAACGTACGAAGTTGGTCCACACGTGGGGCTCGGGCGTAGGATGGTCGTCTAGTTTCTTGATCATCCAAGCCATGTTTCGGCCGAGGGTGCGCATGGTCTGCATGCCCTCTTCGTCCTGTTCCACCTGTCCTGGTGTCTGGCCGTAGACCATATTCCAGTACTGTGAACTCACGACGGGCATATTAAGGATGGTGAAATACTTGTTCAGTCGGTCGAAGGCTGCCGAAGCGCCACCTCGGCGACACACGACCACGCTGGCTCCGGGCTTGAACTGCAGATTGTTCCCGAGCGAATAGAACACACGGTCGAGCAGCGCGCAGAGCGAACCGTTAGGGCCGCCGTAGTAGACGGGAGAACCTATGACGAGCCCGTCGATGCCATCTTTCACGGCGCGCATCACTTGGTGATAAGGATCATCGTGGAAAGTGCAACGCCCTTCACGCCCACACCATCCGCAGGCTATGCAGCCGGGAACGGGCTTCTTGCCGATATTGACGATTTGAGTTTCCACGCCCTCTTCGTTCAAGGAGCGGGCCACTTCTTTCAGCGCGCGAAAGGTATTTCCATTCTCGCGTGGACTTCCGTTAATCAAGAGTACTTTCATAGTTGTATGGTCTGATGTTTGATGTTTATGCTGAGGATAAACCTTTGAGTGTGAATCAATAGGCCGACGGGGTTTAGCGCTTGTTCCTGTATTCTCTTGGCGACAGTCCTTTCGCCCGCGAGAAGAATTTGCTGAACGAGGATGCGTCGGCGAAATGGAGGCGGTCGGCTATCTGAGCGATGCTGAGCTGCGAGGTGCGTAGCAGGAAGGACGCTTCCATGAGCAAGTGCTGGTTGACATAGTCGATGACGGTACGGCCTGTGACCTGACGGACTACGCGTGAGAGATAGACGGGCGAGATGTTCAGCGCCGAGGCGTAGAAGGCGATGTCGTGGTGGGCTGCAAAGTGGTTGGGCAGGAGGCGGATGAAACTGATGAAAATCTCTTCCACTCGCTGAGGAACGGTACGCTGGGTGATGGCGCGGTCCTGTGCGTTCTGCAGGTCAAGCAGGAAGATGGCGTAGAGCATCTGCAACACCTTGTCCTTGAAGATATGGTCGGAATGCAAATAGGCCGTAATCTCGCGCATCTTCGCGGCCAACTGTTCGGCATCATCATGCGCAAGGGTCAACTTCGGCTCATGGAGTCGTACGATGGGCAGGTAGGCGATGTGCACCATATCGCGCACCGTCGGCAGCTCGATGCTGATGTGTTCGTCGGCCAACAGACAGATTCCATGATAGTCGTCAGAGGCTGCTACGATGGTCACAGGTAAGCCAGGGGAATAGATGTAGAGGTCGTCGGGCCGTAGCGTCAGTTCTTGCCCATTGTATACAATCGTCAACCATCCCTTCAGTACCAACGTAAACGTATAGGCGGCCATGTAGCCGTGCGTCTCGTTAGCACGAAAGGTGATGGCAGCGTCTGTCTCAATGCAATACATCTTGCCATCCCAGTTTGCGAAGGGTGTTTCATTATGCATGAGCACCCAGGCTTCTTTCAGACTGTACACCGAGTAAAGATGCTAAATGATGATTATTCGGCACAAAGATACTGATAATTCTTGTAGCTTGTATCGTTTCAGACAATTTTTGTGTCATTTAGGATTTGTTCACCTTACTTTTTCACCGTATCTTTGCACCGCCAAAGGTGAAAAGAGGGGTTGATATCCTCCAATCCTTCAATCTTTAAATCCTAAATCCCCTTCAATCCTAAAATCATTAAATCTCATTATGGAAGCAAAGAAATCTATTGAAGCTTTACAATTCTTCGTCACCCATCTCGCAGAAGGTGCTATGGTTCACAAGCAGCAGGGTATGATTTTCAAGTCGCAGGGCTTCACGAAGCTCGGGCAGAAGTACATCGACCACTTCGACGAGGAAATGGGCTGGGTAGAGAAGTTCACCGAGCGCATTCTGGACCTCGGTGGCGAAGTGAAGTTCGAAGGCATGCAGGCTCGCGAACTCATCAAGAATCCTATCGAGTACGTGAAGGCTGACCTCGCCATCCAAGGCCCCGGCGTAGAGCTGTTGCTCAAGTGCATGGAAACCCTTAAGGACGATCCCACTACCTACGACATCATGAAGGCTTACCTCAAGGACGAGGAGGAAGACCTCTATTGGAGTCAAGGCGCTCTGGATATGATCGAGTGCATCGGCGCTCAGAACTGGCTGCTCACCCAAGTCTGATCATTTACCATTTCGGCATTTACTATTTACCATTTAGCATTTTTCCCTAAAACCTCCAAGAACTATGAAAGAACAAGTTTTGCAAGCTATGCGCGAGGCAGGCAAGCCCGTCTCCGCAGGCGACGTCACGAAGGCACTGGGTGCTGACCGTAAGGAAGTGGACAAGGCTTTCGCCGAACTGAAGAAAGAGGGCGCCATCGTATCGCCCGTTCGTTGCAAGTGGGAGCCTGCTAAGTAAAATGACTAATCATCACTGAGAATAAGGGGATAGGGGCGGTCCAGGTGACTGAGCGATTGAGCTGGAAGACACCGTTCAGCCTTTCCCCTTTTTCATTTATCTAACTGATATGGAGATAAAAGCTATACAATTCCGCAAAGACGGATTCTATACCCAACCCTTTGCCTTCGGTGGCGAAGAAGGAATGGATAAGTTCAACAAGAACGTTCGCTATCGTGGCAGCCTACAGAACTATCTGATAGACACGGGCTGCGAGGTAATCCTCGTTGACACAGGCCTTCCCGCAGGTACGCCCGAGGAAGCACCCGATGAGAACTCGCTGGCCTTCACCGGCAAGGATATCTCTACCTACATGGAGGCTTTCAAGGCGTTGGGCTACAAACCTGAGCAGGTGACGAAGATTCTGCTCACCCACCGCCACGCTGACCACTCAGGCGAACTGCGCTCCTTCCCCAACGCGAAAGTTTATGTGAACCAAGAAGAACTGAGTGCTGCAGAGCTACAGGGGCTCGACAACCTCGTTCCCGTCAGCTTCACCGATGGCCCTTACTACAACTTCCCCGAGACGCAGAAGATCTGCGACGGCATCTATTTCATCAAAGCGAAAGGACATACCAACGGCAATAGTCTCGTCATCGTCGAGAATGAAGGCCTGTTCTACATGATTCACGGCGATATCACCTATGTTGACGAAGCTCTCTATGAGAACAAACTGTCTGTTGTCTTTGATGATCAACCTGCAGCACGTCAGACACTTGACCGCGTACGTGAGTTCATCTGCAATCATCCTACGGTCTATCTCTCCACTCATACGCCTCAAGGCTACGAGAATCTGGAAGCTAAGCGCGTGATGGACCTTGAGCATCCCGCTCCTACAGTCCTCGCCGAGGTTGACTTTACGAAACAGGTAGCTTCTGGCAAGTACGTCTGCTCCGTCTGTGGTTATGTCTATGACCCTGCAGAGCACGACGGTGTCGCTTTTGAGGACTTGCCCGACGACTGGCGTTGTCCGCGCTGCAAGCAACCTAAGGAGAAGTTCAATAAGGCATAAGTTCAGCCATTCTACGTTTCCGCTCGGCGCTTGTGACGCTTCTTCGAGTGAAGCGAGTCTGTGGTCGCTTCGCTCGAAGAAGAACCGTTTCAACGTTTCCGCTCGGCTTTGCCGCTTCGCTTGCGAAGAACTTCTCAACGTTTCAACGTTTCAACCTTTCAACTTTTCCGCTCGGCTTTGCCGCTTCGCTTGCGAAGAACTTCTCAACCTTTCAACTTCTCAACGTTTCAACCTTTCAACTTCTCAACGTTTCAACCTTTCAACTTCTCAACTTCTCAATGGCTTTACTAATCGGACTGCTCATCCCCTTGCTGGGTACTATGCTCGGAGCTGCGTTCGTCTTTCTGATGAAGGATGAGATGTCACCTCGACTGCAGAAATCGTTGCTCGGTTTTGCCTCAGGCGTTATGGTAGCCGCCTCCGTCTGGTCGCTGCTCATTCCTGCGATGGAGATGGAGGAGGGAAGTGGTGCTTGGTCTGTAGTGCCTGCAGCCGTGGGTTTCCTCCTCGGTATGGGTTTCTTGTTGTTGCTCGACGAACTGACGCCTCACTTGCATCTTGGAGCTGAGTCACCTGAAGGTCCCCGTTCGCATCTCTCGCGAACGGCCATGCTGGCACTTGCCGTCACCATCCACAACCTGCCCGAAGGTATGGCCGTAGGTGTGGTATTCGCAGGTGCCGAGCAAGGCGCCGTGGGGCTGTCGGTAGCCAGCGCGTTGGCCGTCAGCATCGGTATAGCCATTCAGAACGTACCCGAAGGGGCCATCATCTCCATGCCTATGCGGGCTGCTGGCAACTCGAAGTGGCGCTCGTTCTTGATAGGTAGCTTGAGCGGTGCCGTCGAACCTATCGGCGGTTTGGCCGTCGTCCTGTTGGCATCGCTGATGACGCCTGCCCTGCCTTATCTGCTTGCCTTTGCTGCGGGCGCCATGTTCTACGTCGTCGTCGAGGAACTTATCCCCGAAGCCTCCGAAGGCAAGCACAGCAACCTCAGCACCATCGGCTTCGCCATCGGTTTCGTCCTTATGATGGTTCTTGACGTACTACTTGGTTGATAAGGCAACAGAGAACTTATAAGCGAGCACGTCCATTCGTTGAGCCTCAAACGTATATTCGTTAAGCCTCACACGTATATTCGTTAAGCCGAGTCTCACCGGTGAGACTCTCGTGTATCATTATTGATACTCACGAATACCATTGTCGGTATTCGACTCGCAGACTGATTACCTTCAGCAGAGTCACTTGATGACAACTTTACGCCCACTCTTGATGAAGACCCCTTTTTGAGGTTCAGCTACTTTCATTCCCTGAAGGTTGTACCATACCCTATCGGCAACGACGGAAGATTTAGGCAACCTGATACCAGTGCCTTCTTCAAACTCTTCAATACGTGCAAACATCGTCCATCCTTTTATGGCCTCATACTTCGCCTTGGTGCCTATGGGCACGAAAAGCGTAGCCAGAGATGGTTCCCAATAAGTATTTTCCTCATCCCAGTACGCGTTGGCAAACACGTTCTCGTTAATAACAGGCGGGTTGATGATATGGGAAATCACAACGCTGAGGTTGTTTCCACTGAAGGCTTCGTCACTTATGCTCGACAGGGTGGAGGGCAACTCCACTCGGGTAAGATGTTGGCAACTGCGAAAGGCTTCTCTGCCTATCGACTCGAGGCCCTCGGGGAAGGTAACGCTCTTGAGGAAGTTACAGTTGTAGAAAGCATAATCGCCAATGGCCTTCAACGAACTGGGGAAGTTCACTTCGGATAAAACAACTTGGAAGAAAGCCGCTTTGCCAATAGACTCAAGGCCTTCGGGCAGCGAAAGACTCTTGATGCGATTACATTGATAGAAAGCATTCTCGCCGACAGCCGTTACGCGATAGATCTTTCTATTAATGATGACCATAGCAGGAATGCTGACCTCTGTCAGTTCCTTGTAGCTGTCATCCTTAATGACCGTGGCTGTGGTGCCGCCTGTGGTACAGTAGTATTTCAGTTGGCCGACCATTCTCTCCATAGGCATTCCCTCTTCGATGTTTGCGAACATCGTCCATCCTTTTATGGCCTCATACTTTGCCTTAGTGCCTTCGGGCACGAAAAGCGTAGCCGACGAAGGAATAGAGTCGTATAGATGGGTCTCGTTGTTCCAGCGACTAATGGAAAATGTGTTGTCGCCGATGACAGGGGGATTGCTGAGGTAGGAGAGTACAGTGGCAAGTTTCGTATTATTCACAAACGCACCCTCGCCAATCTTCTTCAGAGAGTTTGGCAACTCAAGCTCGGTCAATCTACTCATTTTTGCGAAAGCATAGTCGCCAATGGACTCAAGTCCCTCAGGCAATTTCAGCGATGTTATATTCGAGCAACCATTGAATGCATAGCTGCCCACAGCCACCCGATAGGTTCTGTCGTCGATGGTTACCGTGGCAGGCAGTTCAACCTCAGTCAAATCCCTATAGCTCTTGTCTTGAATGATGGTGGCGACGGAGTTGCCGAGGCTATAGGAAAACTTAAGTGGCCCTATTTGGACGATGACGTTGCCCACCGTTACCTTGCAACTGGCCGTCTTTCCTGAGACAGACGTTGCCGTTATTGTGCATATTCCCACTTTCAGACCTGTCACGTTCCCCTCTGCATCCACAGCAGCGATGCTGCTATCGCTTGAAGTCCATGTGACCTCCTCTGCCTTCGACGCTGGCGTAAACGTGATGGTGAGCCTTTTCGTCTCCCCTCCGTCCAATGATATCTCTTCGGGAAGGGTCATACGCCACAGGCCGGATGCATCCTCGATGTCGAAGTAGATGACACCCTCCTGTTCGCGGATGTTTTTGAGCCCCCATCGCGTGAGTCCGTCGGCCCAAGGCATCAGATTGGCAGGCGATGTGATGGAGTTTAGCTCAGTAATATGGTTCTTTCCTGGGAATGGGTCAGTAGCATATCCACCATTTTTATATCCTCCAGCGCGAAGTAGTTCATAGTAGTTATGCTCAGGGTTTGTGTTGATTTTGTTGATAGTCCAAACCCTTGCATCAGTGGAATCTACACGGAACACAAGCATACCAGTACCAGGAAGGTAAGAGTCCCATTTCGTTTTCTGACGATTCTCAAGGAAGAAAAACTCTTTATCCACCGAAGTGTTTATCCGGAAGCCAGTATTCACTTCGTCTATACTCTTAAGCGTGTAGCTTCCCTCACTATTGATGGTTGTCGGTTCGGCGAAACCTAAAGCATAGCGTTCGAAAAGAGAATAGCCCGCTGGCGTGCGACTTTTATTATTATAACATCCATCAGCCATCACTGACCAAGAACCTGGATCTATACTCATTCCGCCGCCTTGTTCATTGTCTGTATCATAAAAATCGGGCAATCCGAGCACATGGCTGAACTCATGACAGAACGTGCCTATGCCGTCTAAGACGTTTGACTCTTCACTTTCCCACAACTCAGTCGAACAAGCATATCGTCCCAAATTCTTTCCATCGAACTTCTTATTATATAAATATAAAAAAGTACTTTGATATGGCCAAAGGTGTTGCGGGTTATTAGGGTCGCTCGACGATGCCGACCCTGCAACAATGAAATAGATCGCATCCACCGTTCCGTCAGCATCAGCGTCGTATTTACTATAATCCACCAATGAATTTACGGCTGCAACGGCGGCAGTAAAGACTCTATCAGAATTACTTCCACAGTCGTTTTGCTTATATGGAACAGAAACAGGTCCTACTACGTCAAACTGAGGAGTGAACTTACCTGAAGAGTTGTCATGAAAATAATCACGTACGCTACCGGTGTAAGCCTGGAAATTACCATTAACATCTGTGAAACCTGTATAGTTCTCCTTGTTCACCATATCGTTGATGATTTCGCTATAATCGTTGCGGGAGAACTCTTTGTCACTAAACTCTACCAAGATGAGCAGTCCGCGGAAATGATCGTAGTCGAACCTGCCGGCCCGCCGTTTAGCGAGCGCTTCCCTTTGTCGTGCGATGTTGTTTCTCCTCATTTCCTGCATTTCAGGACTAATTTCTGGAGCAAGGAATTTCTTTGTCGACGAAAGGATGTGTCGTTCGTCCGCCGTACGACCGTCGCTGTCGTGAGCGATGACGTCCGTCGCCACGAGCGAGCCCTTCTCCTTCCTCGCATAGCGAAAAAAGCCATCGGCACACTTCACAACAGAATAGCCGTCGGCCGTAGTCGTGAAAGACATATACTCATCTCCATGCAACTGTACGGTCACAACAGTTCCATCTGGCTGAGTGATAGTGACCTTTCCCTTATAGGCAGGAACCGCCTGAATGCTCAATGCAAACATCAGGCAAAAACACAAATGAAGAAACCTACTCATTATCTGATTGTTTTTTTATATCAACAATTATACAAATATCACTCCGCATTAGTGTTGAGATTGCAGCTCATGAGCCATCTTTATTATTTGCTGGCGCACGTATAGCAGCGCCTGTTCATCCTCAGTCTGATATATGATAATCTTGTTCTCTTACATTTTCCAGTAAACTATACCCTAACTTCTTGAAAAGGGTCTCTCTTCAGTTTTACCGCCACAAAGATAATGATAATATGGAAAAGAGAAGAATGAAATGAAGGAAAATAAAAGGAAAGACGAAAAATAGGGGAAAAGTGCGCAGGACCGGTGAGATGATTAAGGTATTGTTGATAAGGAACTCTCCGCGACACTAATACAGTCGCAGCCCGCATGGATGGCGGGCTGCGGAATGTCGGAGTATTTGAAGAAGTAATGAAAAATCTTATTGGATAAAAGCCGCCAGCTCGGATGTGCTGGCAGCGATGTCGTATGTTTAACGTGAGTTCGACGAAATATAATTGTCTGAAAATTTGGTGAATAGCGATAATTGTTGTATCTTTATGGTGTCAAAACATTAAGAAACAAACAACTATCGCATGTTCACCGAGTGCAAAATTACAGAAATATTCTTTA
>JAEEGL012345756.1_pt1 | contig 23017 bp, 19 predicted proteins | sample 9134231 | NCBI WGS metagenome assembly JAEEGL01 (sample SAMN16246548, study PRJNA631951) | gut metagenome | biome: gut microbiome; feature: rumen; material: fiber-attached | host: Bos | place: Iran: Karaj | collected 2018-10
AAACTGAAGGACGAGATCCGTCAAGCAGTGCAGAATACGCCGCTTGTGGGGCAACCGCTCTATCAGGTCGTCAGCACCGGCAAGCGTATGGTCAAGGATGCGCTTACGGTGAGCAATCTCTTTGAGAACTTTGGTTTCGACTACTACGGTCCGCTCGACGGGCACGATCTTCACTCCATGATCGATGTGTTTCACAGGGTGCGCAGCCTCGGAAAACCAGCTTTGGTGCATGTCAAAACCGTCAAAGGGAAGGGCGTTCCGTTTGCCGAAGCGAATCCTTCCCGCTACCACGGTGTTTCCCCCTTTGATGCATCGACTGGTCAGCTTCCCCCCAAAAAAGAGGGATTTTGCGATTTCTTCGGGCAGGAACTCATCAAGCTTGCTGAAAACCGTCCTGAACTGGTTGCCATCACGGCAGCCATGACCGACGGCGTGGGGCTGACCGATTTTGCACGGCTTTACCCCAATCGCTTTTTCGATGTCGGCATTGCGGAGCAGCATGCGGTCACTTTTGCATCGGGGCTTGCCTCGGTTGGCTGCCGACCGGTTGTCGCCGTCTACTCCACCTTCTTGCAGCGTGCATATGACCAGCTTGTCCACGACATGGCTCTTGGGAATCTGCCGGTCGTGCTGGCGGTTGATCGCGCCGGTCTCGTAGGAGAGGACGGTGATACCCATCAAGGCATCTTTGACGCGGCGTTTTTAAGCACAATCCCCAACGTAACGGTGTATTCTCCCGCAGATTTTGCGGGACTCTCCCGTTGCCTGCGTCTGGCCCTTGATGCAAATTCGCCCCAGGTGGTTCGGTACCCAAGAGGGAATCAGCCGAATCTGCCTGAGGGAAAGCAACTGAAAACTCTGACAGTTTTCGGAGATCGAAACCCGGATCTCACGATTCTCACCTATGGACGTATCACAGAACAGTGCCTGGAAGCTCAAAAACAGCTTATAGCACGTGGATTTGTCGTCAACGTGGTTTCTCTCGAACGCATCCATCCGGTAGATTTTGAAGAGCTTTTGCCAAATCTGGCAAAGCGGGTCCTCTTTGTGGAAGAGGGAATTGAAGCAGGCGGCATCGGACAGCAAACCCTCCTCGCTCTCCATCAGAAGGGGAGTGTGAAACACTCGTCCCTTGCCGCTATCCCGAATCGTTTTGTCCCCCACGGGAAGGTCGATCAGCTCCTGGAGCTTTTGGAGCTAGACCCTCCCGGAATCGTACGACGGGCTCAGCCACTGCTTGGGAAAAAGGAGCGGTAACCATGAGCGAAAAGGTGCGTCTCGATACGCTTTTGGTGCAACGCGGTCTGGTGGAGAGCAGAGAAAAGGCCAAGGCAGTGATCATGGGCGGCCATGTGATCGTTTCGGGCGATCGTGAGGACAAGCCCGGCCGTATGGTCTCTCCAGAAGCCAAGATCGAGCTAAGAAGTTATGAGAAAAAATATGTCAGCCGCGGCGGGTTTAAACTGGAAAAAGCTCTGGACTCCTTTGCCGTCGCTCTGGACGGTGCGATCTGTATCGATGCAGGGGCGTCCACCGGAGGCTTTACGGATTGTATGCTGCAGCGCGGCGCGAACAAGGTCTATGCCGTCGATGTGGGATACGGGCAGCTCGCATGGTCGCTGCGCACGGATGAGCGGGTAGTCTGCATGGAACGCACCAATGTGCGTTATCTGACAAGGGAACAGATCCCTGAACCGGTCGATTTTGTCTCGATCGACGTTTCTTTCATCTCTCTGCTCCTCGTAATGCCGCCGCTCGTCTCCCTGATGAAAGAGGATGGCCGCATGATCGCGCTCATCAAGCCTCAGTTTGAAGCGGGGAAAGACCGGGTCGGGAAAAACGGCGTCGTGAGAGATCCGATCGTCCACTGTGAAGTCGTGAAAAGGGTTTGTTCCGCTGCAAAGGAGCTTGGCCTTGGTCTGCAGGGTCTTACCTTCTCTCCGATCAAAGGGCCAAAGGGGAATATTGAATTTTTGGCCTGTTTTGAAAAAGGCGCGCAGGACGTTTCCGTGATCGACACGGAAGAGGTCGTGTCTCTTGCACACCATGCGCTTCACGCACAAAAGCTGGAAGAACCTTCCTGAAAGGAGCCTGTCGAAGCGATGAAATTCACGATCAACCCAAGCCTCTCAAAGGATCCCGGTCTTGTTCTTTCCAGAGAGGTCGCCAAGCTTTTGATCGATTGGGGCGCGCAGGTTTGGGTCGATGATAAAACTCTGTCATTCTATCAAGGATTGCCGGTCTTTTCCGGTCCGCAGAGTCTCTGCTTTCTGGGGGCTGACTTCGCGATCTCAGTAGGCGGGGACGGCACCTTCCTGAACACGGCGCACCTTGCCGTTCAGTATGGGGTTCCGGTGGTCGGGGTCAACAAAGGCACAGTCGGCTTTCTGACCGAGATCGATCCGGGGGAGTTGGAGCTTCTTCACCGCCTTTTCACCGAGGAGTATACGGTGGAGCGCAGAATGCTGCTGAATGCAAAGGTGCGGCGCGGCCGAGGCACGCCTTATACCGGATTTGCTGTCAACGATATCACGGTGCACCGCGGAACTTCGCCCAGGCTTCTCAATCTGGAGGTTGCATCAGACGGTAGCTTTATCCACCGTTTTCGGGCTGACGGTATGATTGTTGCCACTCCAACCGGCTCAACGGCCTATGCGCTTTCTGCCGGTGGCCCCATTATCGATCCTCGCAGCAATTGCATGGAGGTTGTGCCCATTGCGGCCCACACGCTGGTAATCCGGCCGACGATTTTCCACAGTAACGCCCGAATCACGGTGACGCCCTTCCTAGACCAGGGCAGGGAAGCAACCCTCATGGTCGACGGTGGGTCGGGATTTTTGCTGCTGCCAGGTGATGTGGTTCACATCCGGCGGGATAAAACACAAGTGATGGTCGTCCGAATGAAACCGGACAGCTTTTATGAGGTGGTAAAATCCAAGTTACAGGAGGGAGAAATATCATGAAGCTGAAGCGGCACGAAAAGATTCTTGAGATTATCAATTCAAAGCCGATTACCACGCAAGAGGCCCTGGTGGAAGAGCTGAACCAGGTGGGATTCAAAGTGACCCAGGCAACCGTATCCCGCGACATCAAAGAGCTGCGTCTTGTCAAGGTTCAGGTCGACAACAACTATAAGTATGCCGTGGGCATCTCTGCCGGGAAACGGGGACATCTCATCCCGAAGTATTCCTCCATCATCAAAGAGACCATTGTCGATATCGACTATGTGCAGTTTCTTGTTGTGGTCCATTGCCATTCCGGCATGGCCAACGCTGCCGCGGAGGCGATTGACGTTTCGGAGATGCCGGGCGTTGTGGGGACCATTTCGGGAGACAATACCTTTATTGCAATCATGCGCACTCCGGAAGACTCGCTTTCATTTATCGATGAATTGAAGAATATCATGAACTCCTGAGGACGTTCCGGAAGAAGAAGAGGTTGCTATGCTCGAGAGCCTTTCAATTGAGAATGTCGCCGTGATCGAAAAAGCGTCGATCACATTTGAAGCCGGCATGACCGTGCTGACAGGAGAAACCGGAGCGGGAAAATCCATTATCATTGATGCGATCAACATGGCGCTTGGGGAACGTGCCTCAAAAGAACTCATCCGCACCGGAGCTGCATCGGCGACCGTAACGGCTGTCTTTTCCCCTGAGCCAAACGAGACGATTGCCCGGCTTTGCCAAGATGCGGGAATTGCGACCGAAAAGGGGATTGTATTTGAGCGAACCATCACCGCGGAGGGGCGCTCCGTTTCCAAGATCAACGGAAAATCCGTGACCGCTGCGTTTTTGCGGGAGATCGGCACACAGCTTCTCAATATCCATGGACAACACGACTCCCAGGCCCTTTTGCAGAGCGAACGTCATGTGGAGTTTCTTGATGCGCTTGCCGGCACCGAGCCCCTCCTTCTTGCATATCGCCAATGCTACCAGCAGGCTGTTGCACAGCGTCAGGAGCTCTCCCGCCTTCGGATGGACGAGCGGGAAAAGGCCAGAAGAATTGACCTGCTCACATTTCAGATCAATGAGATCGACGATGCTCAGCTTCGTCCGGGTGAGGATGCAGAGTTGGAGCGGCAGCGTCTTTTGATGCGCGAGGCAAGTCACATCAGCGAACGTTTGGCAGTCTGCCTCAATCTTCTTGTACCGGAGGAGGGGAGCGGCGCGGTGTCAAGTTTAGGCACTGCAATGCACGAGCTTTCTTCCCTCGCCAGTCTCTCCCCACAGATGACAAAGCTGGCAGACCAGACCGGCGAGCTCTATTATGGTGCACAGGATCTGGCCGGCGAGTTGCGTGAATTATCTGAAGCCCTCAGCTTCGATCCTGCCGAGATCGAGCAGATCGAACAGCGGTTTGATTTGTTGCTGCGCCTCAAAAATAAATATGGAGAAACGCTTGAAGACATCCTTGCTTACAGAGAACAGGCTGCCAAAGAACTCTCCTCCATCGAGCTGATCGATCAGACTCGCATCGAGCTGACCCAACGTTTAGAGGATACTTACCGTCAGCTTCGGGAACTCGCGGCAAACCTCTCTGCCGCTCGCAAAAAAGCTGCAGAAACGGTTCAAAAGCGAGTGGAACAGGAACTTTACGACCTGAACCTGGAAAAAACAACCTTCCTCATTTCTGTCGAGCCTATGAGGGAGGGTCTCTTTGACGAAAACGGCTCCGATGAGGTTTCTTTTCTCATTTCGACCAACTTGGGAGAGGAGCCACGTCCGCTTTCGAAAATCGTCTCCGGCGGCGAGCTTTCCCGTGTCATGTTGGCCCTTAAAAGCATTCTCGGGCAAAAAGACAAAATTCAAACTGCGATTTTTGATGAAATCGATACCGGAGTCTCTGGATCAGCTGCCGAGAAGATCGGACGCAAGCTCAAACGTCTCGCGGCAGATAGGCAGGTTCTTTGCATCACCCATCTGGCACAGATCGCGGCCCTTGCGGATCACCATCTTTTAATTAAAAAATCGGTTGAAGGGGACAGGACCCTGACGCATGTGCATGAACTCGGGCCGGAAGGACGGATCGCGGAGCTCGCAAGGTTGCTGAGCGGCGAAACGGTTACGCAGGCTGCACTTTTCCATGCAAAGCAGTTCTTAGATAAGGCGGCGTCGAACCTCTGATTTTGACCAGTGCTTGATATAATTGGGGTTTATTTTTTAAAAACCTTTACATTACCTTTTGTTTGTGATATAAAAAAATTAACAAGAACAATTCTTGTTAAATAGGAGGCATATTATGAATCAGCGGCGCTACAGCAAAAAGAGAGAGGCGATTCTACGGATTGTTTCCTCTACAAAATCTCATCCCAGCGCCAAATGGGTTTACGATCAGATTCAGAAGGAATATTTGGATATCAGTTTGGCAACGGTCTATCGGAACTTAGCGCTGTTTAAGCAGGATGGAAGAGTTGCCTGTATCGCCGTGGTCGATGGAGAAGAGCGGTTTGACGGGAACGTGGAACCGCACAGTCATTTTGTCTGTCGCTCCTGCGGAAAGATTATTGATTTAGACCTTGAAACCTTTCATCACCTCGAGCATGAAGTGGAACACCAGACTGGAGCGTCGGTGGATTCTTCCTCCATTTTATTTTACGGCACCTGCGCCGACTGCAAAAGATTCTGATTTAGCCTCCGGCGAACTTTTTTCCGCTGCCAGTAATTTGTATGCTTTTAAGAGGGAAGATTGATTTATCTTCCCTTTCTTATCGGGATTCTCTTGATGGATTCCGGCTCTCCGTCTCAAGTTGAACCGGAATCGATCCTCAGAACATTGGACAATTTTTAACATTTGAAAGGATAGGGTAGTATGACGGATCACCAACTGCTTGCTCTGGCAAAAGATGCCATGAAGCAGGCCTATGCACCGTATTCCCATTTCCCCGTTGGGGCTGCTCTGCTCTGCTCTGACGGCACGGTTTACACCGGATGCAACGTGGAATGCGCTTCCTATGGAAACTCTATCTGCGCGGAACGAACAGCTCTCTGCAAGGCAGTCAGCGAGGGAGAACGCAGCTTTCTCACCTTGGCTGTCATTGCAAATACAGACGGTTTTTGCACGCCCTGTGGGATCTGCCGTCAGATGCTGAATGAGTTTTCTCCTGACCTTCGTGTGCTCTGTGCAAATAAAGAAGGGGAATATGCAGCGTATTCCCTGAAAGAGCTGTTGCCTCACGCTTTTTCTTCCGATGATCTGTAATGTCTGCTTTGGATCGGGTACAGACGTGCTTGAAAGCTGTGCCTTATCGATGTACGGAGCATAAAACAGTACAAAAAAAAACAGCACAAACCTTGCAAATCCACACTTTGCAGCACAGGTATACTTTTGTTTCGCCTACTGGTCTAATCAAAGTCCTGAATCGGGAGCTTTTTAGCGCCCTGCAATCAGATGTTTGGGAGGCAAAAATGGATATCAAAAAAGGAGTTTCTTATATTGCCTTTGGGTATCTTCTCACCCTTGTGAATCTGAATCTGAATTTTGGAAGTTTTTCTGTCAACGTATTCCCGAATTTCATCGGATGGATTCTGTTTTTCCTGGCTTTTGACAAGTTGGGACCCTATGCTTCCGATAAACCGTTCTTAAAATGGACTTCTCTTATTCTTGTCATCCTGGCAGGAACAACTTGGATCTTGGGGATTGCGAAGCCGGAACTTGACGCCGATCTTTTAACCACGATCATGGGGGTTATCTCGGTTGTCTACCTCTTCATCCTTTTCGGCGTACTGGAGCAGATTGCAGGGGACTATCACTCCAGCCGTGCATCCACGATCCATATGCTGAAGATTCTGAATCCGATTCTCTATGTTGCCTTTGTGGTGTCCTCGCTTGGATTTATATCTTCAAATCTGTCGCCCACTCTGGGCGGACTCGCTGCGGTAATCGGTATCGCCGCCCTCGTCGCTGCCATCGTCACACTTGTAGTCCTGTTTCAGTTGCGCAAGGAGATCAATTCTCAACCGACGATGCTTGATAACCAGCAGTTTTAGAAAGACCTAAGAACCTTCGGAATGGATCTGCGGTTGTTGTGAATCCGATCATTCGATTATGATGTATAAATTCTCATAATAATCGTGCTAAGGAGGACCTCCTATGAAAAAAGTATTTCCAATCCTTTTAGTCCTTGTGATACTGTTGACTCTTGCGCTGTGCGGATGTGAGAAAAAAGCGGAAGAACCGAAAATGAGCGCCGAGATTTCAGATGGCAGCTTTGTGATTCAAATCCCTGTTGCGGACTCCGGTCTCAACTGGGTCGCCGATGATATGGCCCAAGACGATTCTGTTGTGAAGCTCAGCAGCGCTGATGTTGTTGACGATGCTTTCGTCGCCCGCTACGATGCGGCAGGCGACGGGAAGGCGACTGTGAGAGTGCTGCATTACGTCGGTATCGCCTGTGACGAGTTGCACGCCTGGGATCTTTCCGTAGAAAACGGCGCGGTAACAGAAGCTTCCGAGGGCACGGATACCTACGCTCCTCCCGAGGCTGAGCAGGATTCTCAGCTTTCCGGCGAATGGTTGGAAAAGGAAACACAGTTCACGCAAATGACCATTGAAAAGAATGTGGAACGAGGCTGGAATGTCATAATCACATCTCCGATGACACACGGAGCGTACATCTTCAAAACAACGGTCTACTATGACTGTGATCTGGATGCCTTTGTATATGACAAGGGCAAATTTTTCAATCTTCCTCTCGACGCCGAGGCGGAGCTGGGCGAAGCTTTTGTGATGGGCGCAGTCGGTTCCTTCAGCCTCAGAGGCAGCGAGGACGACGTAAAGCTCATCTGGACAAATGACGACGGTCCGGTCGATAGCATTACTTTTGTAAGAGCCGAGATTGATGACTGATTCGTCCAGTATCAATAGCAGGATCGGCTTGGATACACCATGTGCACTTCTGCACCGTTCGGAAGAAACAAGGTATTGTGCTCAAGCGCGTGATTCCAAATGATTAATAAACGAAGGCAGGAGCAATCAAATAATTGCTCCTGCCTTCTCTGAACGTTCAACATGGTGCCGGTGGCGGGGGTCGAACCCGCACGCCATCGCTGGCAACGGATTTTGAGTCCGCCTCGTCTGCCAATTCCAACACACCGGCATGACGCTTTTATACAGTATCATTATACTTGATCGAACCTGGTATTGCAAGAGGGAAAAGAAAAACAAGCCGAGAGAATCGGCGCGGCAAAGCATCCATTTTTTCAGAATCGATTGAAATACAAGGGGAGAGGGGAATGAAATTGACACGGCATTTGCCTGAAATACCTGCTTCGTTTCAAAGATTGTGAAAATAAACGTCAAGAATTTCAGAAGATGGGTTGACTTTTTAAAAATCACGGGTATAATATTGATTGTTCGTTGCGGGATTGTGTAAAGGTAGCACGGCAGACTCTGACTCTGTTTGTCTGGGTTCGAATCCTAGTCCCGCAGCCATTATGGAACCCTCTTTTGTTTACAAGGCAAAAGAGGGTTCCTATTGTTATTCCCATCAGCACATGGGATGCTCAGCCCGATATATGGGAATTTGCAGAGGTGAAAGACGTGATACACTGTGGAACGCAGAGGATTGAAACAGAACGATTACTTTTGAGGCGATTCTCAATCAATGATGCAGACGCCATGTACCGCAATTGGGCGTCTGATCCTGAGGTGACTAAGTTTTTGACGTGGCCTGCACACAACAGTATCGATGTCAGCAGGGCGGTATTAGGAGCCTGGGTTTCATCTTACTCACAGGAAAACTATTACCAGTGGGCAATTGTCTTGAAAGAGCACGGAAGCGATCCTATCGGAAGCATCTCCGCAGTGCATATGAATGACGATATCGACATGATCCACATCGGCTATTGCCTTGGAAAATACTGGTGGCGTCAGGGGATTATGTCAGAGGCGCTGAAAGCAGTGGTGGGTTTCTTCTTTGACGAGGTCGGAGCTAACCGCATTGAAGGGCGACATGACCCGAGAAATCCGCACTCTGGCATGGTTATGAAAAAATGTGGGATGAAATACGAGGGCACGATGCGCAGTTCAGACAGAAACAATCAAGGTATTTGCGATGGGTGTTGGTATGCTATTTTGAGATCAGAAAGATAAACTCCCGTTTGTCGCTTGGAGCTGAACTTGCCTTTTCTTTGCTCCTTCAGTGGTTTTGTGCTTTCTTGGCATACGAACACAAAGTATTTGGTGCACAAACTGATCGGTTTATGCGCCAACGCTTTTTTATCCGCACGAGAGCAACAGCGATATCTCCCCAAAAGTTTGGATTCGCTTCTCATCTCAGTTCCGATGATTCGAGAGATCGCAGAAGATTTTGACGCGGCTCTCAAAAAAAGTCGGCCGTACAGACAGAACGCCCATCTGTACGGCCGCTTTTCATCTCATTCGCTGTAGGTCTTTGCTTCTATTGCTTCACAACTGTGGTTTGAGACACCGGAATTTTATCGATGGCGCCGTAGAATTTGATCACCACAGGTCCTCCGTTCGGGGAGTGAAGCTCAAACACAACATCACCGGATTCATAGACATGGATGATATAGGGGAAGGGAGCTTCAAAATCCTTCGCATAACGGCTGGAATAAACGCCTCCAAGTGGGGAATGGGCGATACCGGAGCCGCTCACATGGGTTCCGCTCGCATCCATCGAGGCGGAAGCGCTTGCAATTCCCATGACTCCGGTGACGGAGTAGGAATTGCTCATATCGCCGTCGGTCATATGATAGTCCCAGTCATACCAACAGGAAACCGGCACGGAATCCTCTTCAAAGGGTTTGTTCCCGCTGCCCATTTCCTGAAGCATCGGTCCAACGATGGCATTGGCATAATCATTTGCAGCGTCCTCCTCGGTTTCCTCCGGCTCCAAAGAGGCGATAAACTCCTCTTTACTTGCCTCATCGTAAGGCTTGAGATCCATCACAAAGCCGTCGTTTACGAACCAACCTCCGATATTGTCCGTCGAGGCAGAACCTCCCATACTGCCGATCAATTCGTTGATCCCGGAGAGATCGGCTTTAAAATTCATACCGAGACTTCCGGAGTATACCCCATTCATCTCTTCTCCAACGTGGCTGCAGGAAAGGTCAAGGTCATAGGTCACTTCTGCCAATCCCATGGCGTCGATCACCGCGACATCGTCAATGGTGATCGTCCAAACATAGCCCTCATTTTTCTCGTTGTGCCACAGATCATGTAAATGCTCCCAGTAGGCGTCTCCCTCATAGACAACTTCCTCCTGTGTATTGTCAGCTGATCCATCCTGAGCGGAGTCTTGTGTGGTTGCTGTCTGCGATCCATCATTCCGGGATTCTGCAGAGTCGGCCGTTTTCCCGCAGCCACAGAGAAACAGCAAAATTGTCGCAAGAAGATACGCCAGAATTCTTTTCATAGATTTGTCCTCCTTCTGATTCAGTGCTCTACAAGAATATGGGGATTTTTGCAGAAAGGAACGGTGCCTAAAGACATAACAGGACAGGGGAGCAAGCTGTCATTTTTCGGAGCTGAGAATAAATCGATAGCTACCGCCAAAATCGCCCCAACTTGAATCCGGGTGGGTTATGAAGTCATACGTGGCGCCGTCTTTTTCGATCGAAGTGATGCCGGTTTTCCCAAGCTGAATATCCTCCGGCGCGACCTCACTGTCAAAGAAGAAAAGCTTTACGCCCTTTTCCGCCATTTTTTGAAACAGCAACTGGCGGCATGCATCATATTTTTCTTCCGTTACAAAACAATCCGAGTAGAAGTAGAATCCACCGCCTGTGCCATAGGGCTGTTCTGTCAGAAGAACCGCTCTAACACCTTCGATTCCCTTGAGTTCCTCAGCCTGCAGATCAAGAAGAGAAAGACATCCCGCATACTCCTCGTCGATTTTGAGCGGGATCAGTGAAACTTCAAAATGATAGGGGATATAGGGAACAGTCTTACCATCGCCGTTTTTCTTCTCGACAATTCTGTAGGCAGGGTTGTCCTCTCCATCGTATTCAATCGACATCCCCTCGTCAAAGTCAAACGCAAGCCGCAGTCGATACGGGCTTTGCTCCGTTGGGAAAAACAGTGCGATATCAGAATCACAGGAGGTCTCCATGCGCTCTTTGCAGCGATCTGTCATGCGAAATCCCCTCTCCAGAAGGCTGCTTACCCAAGCGTTCAGCTCTTCGTGTGTAAACCCATAAAAGAAAACCCGATACTGATATTGGCCTTCCTCCAAAAACTCCGTGTAGACAATCTGTCCATCCGTTTCCGGTTTATCAATCCCATAGATGGAATAGATCAAGTCTGGCCATGCGCCATCAATCAATTGGGAGGCATCGATATCCAAGTCGTTATCGCCGCTCCCACCTGTGCCTGAGATTTCCGGAGCATCGCCGCCCTGTATCGCATCACAGGCGGCAAAAGAGAAAAGGAGCAGAAAGGAGAGCACCAGAGGAACCCATCGTTTCATCATTTTTATCCTCATTAGATCAGGGAACCTGATATGTGATTCATCTCTATCTGTCAGGTTAGGGCAATACCACTTCAAAGCCGGGAGAATATGTGGTTTTTCCCGCTTCAAAGTCATAACTTGATTTCAGCCCCGTAACGGTACAGATGCCGTCTTTCAGATCATAGTGGCGATACAGCCCATCCCGACGTTCGGCTTCCATCACCCAATCTTCGTCCAAATCCGTGCGACCGAAAATTTTTCCGTCCTCATAATCAAAGATGAGAGAGTAATCCTCATATTGATCGGTATCCGGATTGAGCTTCCAAAGATTTTCCGCATGGTTGAGCCCAAGGATTTCTCCATCTTGATAAACGACAATCGCTCGTTCAAACTCCGAAGAGATGGCATAGCGGTTGTCTCCGAGCGCCTGAAACTCTGTGAAGCTGCCGGGCTCACCATTGCGATAGTTCACCACGCTCAGGGCAGGAGCAGACGTGTCAAACCGAATCACCTCTTTGTGTTCATAGGTTTCGCCGGTCGCATCGTCTGTTTTGGAGTAGGCAATGGTATACTCATTTTTCCCTGTCTCTCGGATGGTAGCGTCGTTTTGACCCATCATGTGGTAGGCAGATTCAAGTGCGCTCAGGGAGGTGCCCTCCGCAAAAGAGGCGGCATCGACATAGCGCAGGGAACTGAACGGCAGATAGAACAGGGCAACAAGCTGGGAGAGGTCGGATTCCACTGCATTGTTGTGTTCATCAACCAGCTTACTGATCTTATTTCCCATTGCGCTCGTAAGCCTATCGTAGAAATCATATACGCCGGCGCAGTCTGCAATTTCGCCGGAGGCTTTTTCGGTACCGTCAGACTCCTGTCCTTGCTCTGTACCGCTTTCCGACCCAACCTGCTGAGAAGTCTCATTTGAGGATTCGGAATCCGTCTTTTCCGTAGACTTGCTGCAGGATACAAGAGGGAGAAGCAGCAAAACCGAGAGCAGCAGAGCAATCCATTTTTTCATTGACCTTATCCTCCTCATTTTGTTTAAAAGTTTTTGTATTCTCAAACAGCAAAAGCCTTCTCGATGCCTGCCGTTTGATAAACCCCTTCGTCTCTCACCAGATTTTTCGCAAAATCACTGTAAAGGAAACATATTTTACAGTGTAAGGTTGCATCTTTTGTCGTGCTACAGGCGAATTTCGTCTTCTTCCAAGTGAAAAACCATGTTATCCAGACTCATGCATAATAAGCACGGAAACTGATTCTCATGACGGTTTACAATTATGTAAAGTATAACATGATTCTACAAAGGATTCAATGATAAACCGCCATTTGATCTTTGATCTTTTTCCTCGACACACAAATTGACGGAAATCACTTTAAATCTTAATTCTAATTTCATTTGCTGAAGGCAACCCTGGTTTTAGGCAAAAAGCCTCAAAAAAAGTGCGGCGACCCCTTGGATAAGGCAGGGCGATATGATACAATATTAAACAATAGGGCTTTTCTGCACCGGTAAAGCCCTTATTTCTCTTGAAATCAAGTATCCCGCGGAGAGGAACGACATGGCTAACGATAGTATTCGCCGGATTGAAGCGCTTCGCAGCCTGCTCAACCGCTACGCCCACCGATATTATGTGCTGGACGACCCTGAAGTGAGCGATTATCGCTACGACGAACTGATGCAGGAACTCAAGGCGCTGGAAGCTGCCCACCCTGAACTGATCACGCCGGATTCTCCCACACAGCGCATTGGCGGTAAGCTGCTTGAGGGATTCTCCCAAGTTGAACACCGCGTGGCAATGGAAAGCCTGCAGGACGTGTTCTCCGAAGCGGAGCTCTTTGAATTCGACAATCGGGTGCGAGAGGCCGGAATTTCCCCCGTATACGTGGTGGAGTATAAAATTGATGGGCTATCGGTTTCCCTCGAATATGAAAACGGTCTGTTCGTTCGCGGCTCCACAAGAGGCGACGGGCGCGTTGGCGAGGATATCACCGCAAATCTTCGCACAATTCGCGCAATTCCTCTGCGTCTCAACCGCGCTCTGCCGTATCTCGAGGTGAGGGGAGAGGTGTATCTGCCTTCCGAGGCCTTTGAGCGTCTCAATCGCCAAAGGGAAGCCGAAGGGCTGCAGCTCTTTGCCAACCCGCGCAATGCTGCGGCGGGCTCCCTTCGGCAGCTTGACCCATCTGTGACGGCACAGCGGGAGCTCAGCATTTTTGTGTTCAACATTCAGGCAATGGAAGGTGAGCGTGTCTTTGGACATTTTGAATCGCTCGAACTCCTGAAAACCCTCGGCTTTCGCGTGATTCCCGACTACAGACGGTATGATTCCATCCGGCAGTGCGTGGATCGGGTCAATGAGATCGGAGAAAAACGAAACTCCCTTCCCTTCGAAACGGACGGTGCCGTTATTAAATTGGATAGCCTGGAGCAGCGTGCACAGCTCGGTTCAACTGCGAAGTTCCCGCGCTGGGCCGTTGCATTTAAATACCCCCCCGAGATGAAGGAGACGAAACTGCTCGACGTGTCGATCGCCGTCGGAAGAACCGGCGTTTTAACGCCGACGGCGATTTTGGAGCCGGTTCGGCTCTCAGGCAGCACGGTACGTGCCGCTACGCTGCACAACAGGGATTTTATTCTCCAAAAGGACATCCGAATCGGCGATACGGTTTTGGTCCGCAAAGCCGGCGAGATCATTCCCGAAATCGTAGAGGTGAACAAGGCAAAGCGGGATGGAAGCGAGCGCCCCTACCGGTTTCCCGAGCGGTGCCCTTCCTGCGGCGAACCGGTGCTCGACGATGCGGAAGAAGCGGCCGTGCGCTGCACCAATCCCTCCTGTCCCGCTCAGCTCATTCGCAGCGTTGCGCATTTCTGTTCGCGCGCCGCGATGGATATCGAAGGCATGGGGGAGCAGTCGGCCGAGCAGTTCGTGGCAAGCGGACTGATTCACTCGATCGCCGACCTCTATGAGCTCTCTGTCGAGCAGATTTCGGCTCTCGACCGCAAGGGTGAGAAATCTGCCTTCAAACTGATGGAGTCCATTGAAAAAAGCAAGCGCCGCGGTTTGGCGCGGCTTCTCTTTGGATTCGGAGTCCGTCACATCGGAGAGCGGGGAGCCGCCGCTCTGGCTGAGACCTTCGGCAGCATGGAGCGTCTTTCCCGTGCGACTTACGAAGAACTCACGGCAGTTCCGAATATCGGCGCGGAAATGGCCGAGAGCCTGCTCTCTTTTTTCTCTCACCGAGAGACAAAAGACCAGCTCGCGCGGCTTGCGGCCGCTGGCGTCGATATGACGCAGGAAACCAAATCGGAAGGAACATCACTGCTTGGCAAAACCTTTGTATTGACCGGAACGCTTCCAAACCTCACACGCGATCAGGCCAAAAGACTGATCGAGGGGGAGGGGGGAACAGTCAGTTCCAGTGTTTCGAGGAAAACAAGCTACGTTGTGGTCGGTGAAAACGGAGGCAGCAAGCTAACCCGTGCGCAGGAGCTGCAGATTCCGTTGCTGGACGAAGCGGAGCTTATGAATCTATTAGGAGGGTCACAAGATGAAAATCACACATGATGAAATCCGTCATGTTGCCCGACTTGCCCGAATCGAGATCCCCGAGGATCAGTTCGATAAGCTGGCACAGGACATGGAAAATATCGTCGACATGGTCGCGCAGCTCCAGCAGGTCGACCTGTCTGACATGGAGCTCAATCTGTCTGCGCAGTGCAACATCTTTCGGGAGGACGAGCCCATGCCGTCCATGCCGAGAGAGGCGGTGCTGCAAAACGCACCCGCGAAAGAGGCCGGCTGCGTGCTGGTTCCACGCGTGATGGAAGAGTAAAGGGGGGACAGACGTGGAACTTTATGAAAAAATGGGATACGAGCTCCGAGAGCTCATGGATAAAAAAGAGGTCTCGGCCAGAGAGGTGACTGAAAGCTTTCTGGCGCGAACCGACGCTGTGGAGGGAAAGCTCGGCAGTTTTCTGACCCTGCTTCCGGAAGAGGCTCTGAAAACAGCGGATGCAGTGGACAAGAAGGCGGCTGCGGGCGAGAAACTCTCTCCTTTGGCGGGTCTTCCCATCGCCATCAAAGACTGTATCTGCACCAAGGATGTGCGCACCACCTGCGCCTCGAAAATCCTTGAGAATTTCATCCCGCCCTATGACGCAACCGTCGTCCTGCGGATGAAGGAGCAGGGGATGCCGATTATTGGAAAGACAAATCTTGACGAATTTGCCATGGGCTCCTCCTGCGAGAATTCCGCCTACCAGAAGACGCACAACCCCTATGATCTTTCCCGTGTTCCGGGAGGGTCCTCGGGCGGCTCTGCAGCCGCTGTTGCGGCAGCGCAGGTTCCTTTTTCGGTGGGGAGCGACACCGGCGGCTCCATTCGTCAGCCCGCCTGTCTCACAGGGATCGTCGGTCTCAAACCCTCTTACGGCTCCGTTTCTCGCTACGGTCTGGTCGCATTCGGCTCTTCGCTTGACCAGGTCGGACCTTTTGCCCGCTGCGTGAAAGACAATGCCATGCTGTTTGATGCAATCGCCGGCCCCGATGCGATGGATGCTACAAGCGCCCGTATCAATCGAACCCCAATCGCCCCGAACCTGAAAGTCGGGGTGAAGGGACTGAAGATCGGCCTTCCGAAGGAATTTTTTGGGGAGGGAATCGATCCGGAAGTGCGCGCCCTCATCATGGCGGCTGCGGAAGAGTACCGCAAGATGGGCGCCGAGCTCCTCGAGGTAGATTTGCCCTTTGCCGAATATGCTCTGCCCACCTACTATATCGTCTCGTCGGCGGAGGCCTCTTCCAATCTTGCGCGTTTTGACGGCGTGAAATACGGATATCGCTCGCCGAATTTTGAAGATCTCAACGACCTGTATTTCAAGAGCAGAAGCGAGGGCTTCGGACCTGAGGTGCGCCGTCGTATCATGCTGGGCACCTATGTGCTCTCGTCCGGCTATTACGACGCCTATTACAAGCGTGCACAACTCATGCGGGAAAAGCTGAAGCAGGTCTACAATGCTGCTCTTGACCGCTGCGACGTGCTGCTGACCCCTACTTCTCCCACCGTCGCCTTCAAGCTGGGGGAGAAAGAAAGCGATCCTCTTTCCATGTACCTGTCGGATATCTGCACGGTCTCTATCAACATGGTAGAGTTGCCGGCGCTCGTGGTTCCCTGTGGTATGGTGAACGGACTCCCCATGGGGATGCAGCTCATCGGAAGAAAATATGCAGAAGAGACGCTCTACAACGTGGCATATACCTTCGAGCAGACCACCGGACTCGGCTGGGTATGTCCCACACTGTAAAGAGGGGGATGGATCATGAAATACGAAGCTGTTATTGGCATTGAGATGCATGCGGAGCTCAACACCAAAACCAAGATTTTCTGCGGCTGCAAAACAGACTACGGCGCACAGGTCAACACCCAGTGCTGCCCCATCTGCATCGGGCTGCCCGGCACGCTGCCGACCCTCAACAAGAAAGTGGTCGAATATGCCGTGAAAATGGGACTTGCCTGCGGCTGCACCATCAACAGAGAAACCAAGCACGATCGTAAGAATTATTTCTATCCCGATCTTCCGAAGGCCTATCAGATCAGTCAGTATGATATCCCGCTCTGCGAAAACGGAGAGATTTCCTTCTATGTGGGAGAGGAAAAGAAATCCGTTCGCATTCTGCGTATCCATATCGAAGAAGATGCTGGGAAGCTTCTGCATGACAATCGCTTTTCCGGAACCCTGATCGATTTCAACCGCTGCGGCGTTCCTCTGATCGAGATCGTCAGCCAGCCCGATCTGCGCTCTCCGGAGGAGGCCCGCGCCTATCTCGACGCCCTCAAAGCCATTTTGGAGTGTCTGGGCATCTGCAATTGCCGGATGCAGGAGGGAAATATCCGCTGCGACGTCAACGTTTCGATTCGGCCTGAGGGAAGCGAAACCTTTGGAAACCGCGTGGAAATGAAAAATGTGAACACCTTTTCCGGAGCGGTTCGCGGCATTGAGTTTGAAATTGCACGTCAGACCGCCGTGCTCGAGGCCGGAGGCGCGATCGAACAGGAAACCCGCCGTTGGGATGACGACAGGGGAGAGAGCCTTCCCATGCGCTCGAAAGAAGATGCGCAGGACTACCGTTACTTCCCCGAGCCCGATCTGGTTCCGATCCGTCTGGACAGGGCCTATGTGGAAGAGATCCAATCGTCGCTGCCGGAGTTGCCCCTAGTCAAATTCGAGCGTTACTGGAAAGAGCAGGGCTTGACCCAGTATGAGGCTACCATGCTTTCGACCGATAAGGATAAGGCATCCTTCTATGAGTCCTGCATTGCGGTAAAACCCAACCTTGCCAAACAGATCTGCAACTGGATCCTGGGAGACATCGCAAAACTGCAAAACCAAAAGCATTGTCTGATTTCCGATCTCTCGATCGATCCCTCCGCTCTGTGCGAACTGATCGAGCTCAATGGAGCGGGAACCCTCTCTTCCACGTCGGCAAAAGCCGTGTTTGACGAGATGGTTGCGACCGGAAAAGCGCCCGGAACCATCGTGCAGGAAAAAGGACTTGCCCAGGTCAACGACGAGGAGGCCCTTGCCGCCATCGTGGAGAAGGTTCTCTCCGAAAACCAGGGGCCGATTGCGGAATACCACAACGGAAAAACCAATGTGCTCGGTTTTTTGGTCGGTCAGTGCATGCGAAACAGCAAGGGAAAAGGCAATCCGCAGCTTTTCAACAAGCTGCTGGCAGAGCGCTTGAATCAATAACTGTTTTCCCCTACAGCTGCCCCTGCCGTGTATTCACGGCAGGGGCAATTTGAATCAGTGTGAATCAAAAAAAGAACCAACATTTAGAAAGGAAGGTAGGAATCACTTGGGTGAGCTTCATTTGAAAGAGGCAAATTATGAAGATGCGAGAGAAGAATACCGGTTTCTCTCCGGCATGCCGGCAGAGGAAAACGGTATGATCAACGAATGGTTTGGATTTGATTGGCCTGAATTTCAGGAAAAGGCAATTCAGGCAATGCTCGACAGCGCCAAAGGAATCGGGCTGCCGGATGGTTATGTGCCTGAAACCTGGCTCTTTCTCTGGGATGATTGTGAGATCGTCGGTGTCTTCCGTATCCGCCATTTTCTTACAGATGCGCTGCGAAACGGAAGCGGACATATCGGCTGCACGATTCGGAAAGACTGCCGCGGAAAGGGACTCGGTACTCGGGGACTTGAACTGGCTTTGAAGGCGGCCGACAAGTTGGTGGAGGAAGATGAGCTCTACCTACGCTGCCAGATCGACAATGCCGCCTCGCTTCGGATGATGCTGAAAAACGGCGCCTCGATTCACCACAGCGACGGCGATCACATCTTTACTCGAATTCCCAAAAAGAAATAGCGTTCTCAACGCGTCCCCAATGTGCACAGCAGCACAAGGGGGCGCGTTTTTATCAGGCCAATTGCGCAGTCATGCGCCTAGCGAAACAGTTTGCAAAGCTCTGGAAAACGCTTAAAAATCATCAGGAGCTTTCTACTCTTGACCGGTTCATGGTTATATTTTGAATTGAATCCACCTGATCAAAGAAAAAATTTCCAAAAATATCTTTCTATTTCCAATCATTTGTGGTATGCTCTTCCTGATGCTGGGAATCCGATCGTGCCTCAGGCCCTTCAGACTCCTGCATGCCGGCGCCATTTTTCAACAATCATAAAAAAAGGGGAGCAAACAAACATGAGGAAAAAAGGGTTGGTTTTACTTTTGATAATTGGGAGTTGCCTGCTTTTCACTCTCATGACTGCCTACGCGGCGGATGGGCGATACGAGGGGAGCGGCTTGAGTGACGACCCCTATGTGCTTGAGGACCTTGAAGACTTCAAAGCCTTTGCTTTTACTGCAGAAAACGCCACCTGCGCCAACGAAACCTACGTGCTCGCCGCCGATCTTGTGGACGATGGCACTCTTACCCCCATCGGCAGCGAGTCTATACCCTTTTGCGGAACCTTTGATGGCCGCGGCCACACGATCACCCTGCAGATGGAGTCCGGCAGCACAACCGCGAACCTGGGGCTCTTTGACACCATCGGGGCAGACGGCATTGTGCAAAACCTGAATCTTGCAGGAAGCCTTTCGAGCGCGCAACGCCTCGGCAGCATCTGTGATCGGAATTTGGGACTGATCCGTAACTGTGGATCCTTTGCTGTGCTGCACCTTCCTGATGGCACAGCCGAAGGTCTCACGGTCGGTGGAATCTGCGCCTACAACGAAGGGGTCGTTGTGAACGCATTTTTCCTGGGAACCATCGACGTCGGCAATGCGTCAAGCGGAAAAATCGGCGGAATCGCCGCCTCCGGCACAAAATTGAATACATCGGGAATCCACAACTGCTATACTGCTTTGACAAGGGTCGGAACCGGCAGCGTGACTGTTTCGGCAATTGCTGGCGATGAAGCCGCCGCATCTCAGATGGAAAATTGCTTCTATGACCAGGAGAGGGGAGCTTCACAGCAAGAGGGAGCTTTCGGATTCACCTCTGATGGCTGCACTGACGGAACCCTGCTCAAGGTGTTGAACGATGATCTCGCGATTTACGAGGAATCCTATGGCCCGCTCAAAGGGTGGGACAGCGGCGCGAACGGCTACCCTATCCTTGTGTCGGGAGAAGCTTTGCAGACGGAAGGCTATTCTGTGGCTCTGACAACTGAAGGAACCCTTTCTGGATATCAGGAGGCGACCCTTCGTCCAGGGGATTCGTTTACCCTGTCGGTGGTCGTGACGGGCGTACAGCACTGCGCCGATGTGACGCTCTCCTACGACCCATCCCTGTTTGAATATGTGAGCGCAGAAAGCACGCCCTATTTGCACCAGGCCGATTCCGGACTCATCCGGGTTTTAGACTACAACACTTCCGGCGCCACGATCAACGCCTTCACCTTCCGCTCAAAGGCCAATATCTCTGTCGAGAAAGCCGGAGCATTCCGCGTCCTTCAGGCGAAATTCTCCGAAAGTGAAGCGGCCATGCTGTACGACGCCGTTGAGTCGACCGAAAACGCCGATGCATCGGTGACCATTCTTCCTGTTTTCACCGTCACCTTCCTGGATCGGGATGGAAATGTGATCGGCACACCGCAGGAGGTCGATTACAACCGCACGGCAACCGCACCGGAAGCTCCCAATGTGGCGGGCCATGATTTCTCCGGGTGGTCAGTCGGAACCGTTGTTTACACCAAAGAGCAGATTGATGCAGCGCCCGTCACGGCTGTTCTTACCTATACCGCGGTTTATACGGCAAAGCAGGTCAGCGTTTCCGTGGGAAGCGGATTGACCGGAGCCCCAACCGCCATCTGCGGCGTCGACTATCAGGGCACCATCAACAACTATGATCCCACCTATCGTTATACCGTGACGGCCACTTCAGGTGGGAATACAATCCCCGTGACGCAAACGGGGGATACCTTCCTCATTTCGGGAGACGATATCCTGGAGGATCTGACGATCACCGTCAGCAAAACCAGCAAGATCGAGGTCGCCGTCTTCTACGGAGGCAGCGAGGGCGCAGGCTATGTCGCCGGCTACACACAAGTTGTGGTATATGCCGGATCGGAAGGGGATCTTGGTGAAGGCTATACTTACTCCCGCGAAGACATGTATAAGATCCGCACGAAAATCGGCGCATCCGAGAAGACTGCCTTTGCCATCCTGGTGCAGGGAACTGTCACCGTCGATGAGGCCCGCTCAGCAATCTCACAGACTGCAGCCGCTGCCAGACACGATTTGACCGGTTTTGCAGCGGGCGACGTGAACGCCACAGGTTTGATCGATATTGCAGATGCACGTGCTGCCTTCAACTGCCAAAGTGTGCTTTTCTCCGTGGAAGACTATATGTCTGTCTTCCTGCTCGCTGATGTCAACCACGATCATCTTGTCAACGCAGACGATATCAATCTTGTCCTGACTGCAGCTGCATCCGCATAGTTTTCGTCTTTTTCTAAAATGAGCTTGCGTGCAGCAATGCCCTGCAGGGATTGTCTATCGTCAAAGCAAAGAGGGGAGTCACATGAAAAAAAAATGTCGTGAGCTGATCGTGGGATTGCTGATACTGAGCTGTTTGTCTTTCCCTGTCTTCGCTGTGGATTTGTCTGTGAGGTTTTCCCTTACATCAAATGGCAGGCATGAAGTTACGACAATGACCGGAGATGTGATCGACGTCCGGTTTTCGGTTCAGCGGGTAGATGACCACGGCGAATACTCCGTCAATGCTCTGCAAAACTATATCCGATACGACACGGAATTCTTCGAGCTTGTGGAGGGCTCTGTCCACTGTCAGAAATCGAGCGGCAGCGCCAGCAGTCAAAACACCCTTGTCGGCCCCAGAATCTATATGACAGATATGACTGCATCTTATGCGCCCGATCAGGAATTCGGATCTTTCCAGCTCAAGGTGATCGGGAAATCCGGTTCCGCCCGGATCGAGAACGGAAGTGCTCTGGCCTATGATCGGCAAGGGAATCCGATTGCGATTACTGAAAGCAATCTGCTGGTCAAAATCGACGACGAAAGCTATCCGGTTTTTGCCTCATCGAACCAAGGTGGGACAATCACGCCTTCCGGAAAACAGATCGTCTCTGCCGGAAGCCAACTGACATTTACTATTACGCCAGACCCCAATTATGTAATCAAAAGCCTTCTGATCGATGGGACGCCGGTTGCGGCCGTCAATTCCTATACCTTTGAACATATTGATCGTTCGCATACCATCGAAGCAATCTTTGAACGGGCTTCGTCCGGCGGCTCTGGCGGAGGAGGCGGGGGAGGCGGAATGGCATCGGAACCTTCCCCGGGATCTTCGGCTTCCAGTAGTCAAGAACCCCATGAAGAGCAAGAAACAACAGACACTCCCTGTCCAATGGATGAAACCTGTCCACTTGATTCCTTTGTTGATACGAAGAACGATCTGTGGTGGCACGATGGCATCCATTTCTGCTTGGAAAATGGCCTGATGCAGGGGATCGGGAATGACCATTTCAACCCCACAGGGGCAACAACACGCGGCATGATCGTTACGATTCTTTGGAGAAGAGAGGAGAGCCCGGATGTGCCTTCCGACTATCCGGTTCTCTGGTACACCGATGTGAAGTCCAGTTGGTATTTCGATGCGGTGCGTTGGGGCTCCCATGAAGAGGTGATCAACGGGTACGGAGACGGACGATTTGGCCCAGACGATCCCATCACCAGAGAGCAGCTGGCAACCATCCTCTATCGTTATGCGGCAAAAATGGGGAGAGATTCCAGCGAATTCCCCACGAACCCATTGCCATTCACCGATCGCACAGAGATCAGCAAATGGGCAGATCAAGCTGTTCAATGGTGCTACCTTGAAGGAATCGTCAACGGAAAGGATGGGAATCTCTTTGACCCTCAGGGATCCGCCACGCGTGCCGAAACAGCCGCCATGCTGGAGCGGTTTTGCAGAGTCGTGGAACAAGAACCTCCCGCAAATAATCCACCACTGTTATGATCAAAAGAAGTGCCTGGAATCTGCTTCCAGGCACTTCTTAACTATTTTTAGACAAAAATCATTTTTGTTATATTTTAATCTGTATACTGTATGGCACTTTCGAACATC
>JAEEGL015410535.1_pt1 | contig 23017 bp, 18 predicted proteins | sample 9134231 | NCBI WGS metagenome assembly JAEEGL01 (sample SAMN16246548, study PRJNA631951) | gut metagenome | biome: gut microbiome; feature: rumen; material: fiber-attached | host: Bos | place: Iran: Karaj | collected 2018-10
AAATTGTGTATCTTTGCTCTTTGGTAAGGTGATTATATCTTTTCATTTGACAACACAAAAGTAGTCATTTTACCTGAGAGTACCAAATTTTGGTACTCTTTTTTTCTACTTAGTGTTGCACTTGTAACTGGAATTTAGGAGCTTATAGATTACAAATCTGGATAATCAGTTAGGCCGGATTTGCAGTCCAGCCCAACGAGAACAACAAAGGGGATATCGAACATCTGCCAAGACTGAGATACAAAAATCATTCTCCGTTAGGATGTTTCTAATCTTCATCCTCCATATCTCCCCAATTCATATCACTACCTATCCATATTTCCCACAACAAATTACGTTCTTCTTCATTCATGGGGAAAAAAGAACTTTGTTTTGATGTGAAATATAAAATATTCACTTCTATAATTCCATCTATTATAATGATCCTGTACACGTAGTATCGAGAATAGTCTTCATATCTCATCTTTTCGGGGATGTCTAATGCCATTAGAGTGTCCGTATCCCATGCCTCTACCTTATCAATCAGCCATTGGGGGAAAAATCTTTCTTTTTTTATTTTCATCAAAGTAGTATCACTCAACTTAGACCCAGTAGCAGATACTATAATACTATCAGTCCAGCATGATAAAGATACATATTCTGTACCATTGGAATATAGTATTTCCTCAATAACAAAGATAGTATCATGTTTATAATTAATCGGAAATCTTTGCAGAGGCAGTAGAGTATTCCTATATTCTTTTAATGAATCGTACCTCTTGGCAAGAATCAACTCTTTACCTATTATTTGCAACAAGTCTATTCCACCTTGCGAATAGCCCTCTGGTATCATGAACATACATAGGACTATTACAAATAAAACCTTTTTCATCTTATCTAGTTCTAAATGTAATACATTTACTTTTTGCAGGCTCTCTGTTTGTATAATTCATTCTTTGACCTATGCATGGCTGCTTTTTACCATTCAAAACCCATTTTCTATTGTGGTGTTCAAAACGAACCATGTTTTCAACATACAATGCATATTTTTCACAGTTTCTTATGGGTTTTTCTTCACCGCTTTCATTTTTATATGTAAACCATACACCTTCAGGGTTTTCTATAGTATTGTACCATTTGCAGTAAAAATGCCCTAATTCGTGAGCCAAGCGGATGAACTCAGGTGACCCTCCATTCGAATAGTCCGTAGTTTCGTAGTCACCCCTTGAAGAAAATCCAGTCCAACCTAATGTTGATGTTTCATAACAAGCACCATCCCTTGAAGATTTAACAATTTCTAATTCATGTACTTTGTCATTTGCTAACTCCTCAACGAGGTTTCTTCCAAAGTCCTTTGACAGTAACAAATTCAAACTCTTGGTAAGTTTGTAAAAAAATGGTTGCCCTTTATCGAAAACAATAGGTTTTCCTTCCTTAGTTTTCCAAATCGCTTTGTTGTTGACAATATTAAGATAGTAACGTTCATTATCAATGGTAATATATACCTCCCTCCCATCCGGATCCAACAACTTCACAGGATTCCAAGCACAATAGGCATAAGGCGAAATGCTGAGGTACTTGTCACTCATCGGATCAACGGAGAGCCACATGGTCATAAGCTCGTGGTCCATATACCTCGCACCGAAATAGCCGAAGCCCGTCTCCTCGTCGCGTTCTTTCCCCGTGAAAACGAAGGTAAAAAACTGCATGGTTCTAGTTCGGGTTACACCGTCTGTCTTATGTGCCGATGTGGTCAACTGCTCCTCGCTTCGTCTTGTTATAATGCAAACTCATCTATTAATGATGACAATTCCTCATCCTTCGCGATTCCAATTCCATAATAAAGACAACGGGATAGTTCTTGCTTTGCTTGAATGTCTCCATTTAATGCTGCCAAAAAATAATAATAATATGCTTTGTGTTTGTCTTTTTTTACGCCATTGCCCAACTCATAGCAAACAGCAATGTCCGTTAATGCATCTTTATACAAAATAAATCCATCCTCAGCCCCCCCCTCGACTGCGATTTGAAGAAGCCGGAATGCCTTTTTATAATTTTTTCTTATATGAAAGCCATTTAGATACCATGTGGCTAATGCATATGATGCTTTCTTGTTGCCTGATTTTATGGATTCGTTTAACAAATGAAGAACCTCATGATAATCGTAATCCTCTTGCTCAGCAAGATGTAATGCTTTATAATAAAGTTTGTCTCCTTTTGCCATGTAAATTATTTTTTTTTCTTTTTGGGCGGCCACGGTCCCTTGTACCCCTGAGGCCTTTTCCCTTTCATTATTTTTTCTCCTTTTGACCCTTGTTGGTCCTGAAGTCTTCTACTGTCGCCACCTTCATGTTTCCCTTTCGTGGATTTTCTAACATTGTTATCATGTCCTCCACGGATATCCTGATTCGGACTTGAGTCGCCAGAAAACAACAAACAGGCTGGTATTATCCATGCAATAGGAGCAACAGCCTCGATGGCCGCTCCTATAGTAATGGATAGTTGATTCCATAAAAAAGCGCCAATTGGAACCGCAATAGGAACTGGTGTATTTGCATCCTTTTCTATTGTGGCAGCATCTGCGGTTATAGTTACTTCTGCTAAATAGACAGAAGTGTGTAATTCCCCATGTTCATCACCATAAACGGTTTGTCCCTTATTGTTGGTTAATAACACGGTGTTTCCTAAATATACCTCGCCCTCTTTCAATTTTGTCTCTTTTGTGACAGAGGGATCCCATTTAAGCCGACCTTCCTTGTCTTTGTACCAATCATAATTCTCTATGGCTTCATTTCCATCTGGGTCAACCAACTTCAAGGGATTCCAAGCACAATAGGCGTAGGGACTGATAGATGGGTATTTGTCCGCCATCGGGTCAACAGAGAGCCACATGGTCATCAGCTCGTGGTCCATATACCTTGCACCGAAGTATCCGAAGCCAGTTTCCTCGTCGCGCTCTTTCCCCGTGAAGGTTGAGTGGTTTTGTATGCCGTGTTTTTCCATCATCAATGGTGTAACGAAGAAGTTTGTTTTTTATTGCCATCCACGCCGTTTCATTCAAGTTATAGATTCAACATCGAATTGCAAATCCTGTTACCCCGTTGGGCTGGATTGCTAATCCAGCCCAACGAGAACAACAAGATGAAGCGAACCTCTGTCATGATGTTTTTTTGAGGCTCAACTACTTAGTGTTGCACTTGTGACTGGCATTTAGATTGTTGTTGGGGTATTACGATTTGTTAATCCTAATATTCAATCGCGGCGGAGCAATAATCTGCTGCAACGGGTATCTGCCCTGTTGGGATCTAGATAATTAATTCACAGTGATTGAGATGGGCTTCACTGAATTATTGATTGAATACCACATGGGAATATTGTTTATTTTATTAAGGGTTGCAAGTAACCTTGTATATTCCATTCGAAATACATCCTGTGAGAAATGTTCAATTATATATACGGTGGTAGTTTGGTGGTTATCCACACACTTTTCATAATAATAAATATGGCATACGGCATACCCTTCGGCGATACTATCGCGCAGATTGCTTTTATTTATCCACACATCACCTTTCATTTTGTGGACTGATAGACATAAATTGTACAAATCTTCAAAATATGAGTATTTTGAGGTATCGCTAGTTAGAAATTCGTGTTCAAGTAGATAATTAATATGCCGCGTCTCTGTATATGCACAACCCACTCCCGATCTTTTTAAAAGAGGTACCATGATGTGTTCTTGACATTCGACGGACATTACTGGTCCGTTATTGAATTCATACATGGGCAATCCTTCTGGAAGCAATGTATATCTACAAATCATACCGTCACCAGTCTTCTCATAAGATATAACAATGCTGTCGAATATGGTTTGTGCAATTACGGTGTTCTTGGCTATCAACCCCATAATTACTATTATTATTGTGAACTTTATTGTTTTTTTCATGATAATTAATATGGTTTTAAACGACGATACGCCTCCTTTATATAATTCTGATAATTAGTGGTTGTTCGTTTGAAAAGTGGGTCATTCATGACGGCAGAATAACAAAAGTGATGTGTATTGTTCTTAGTGCACCAACCTCTAAGTATGTGACCATACCATTCATGAATAATGACACTAGCTTGAATGTTTTCTACAGTAGCCTCATAAGCAAATGCATTAGATTGCGTTAGTGGTATTAGATTTGACTCTGTAGCCGTGATTGTCCGATCTTTTATGTTAGTAATGTATCCTCCAGAATTTGATTTTTTTGCTTTTTCAAAGAAAATCTTGCTGTCTTTCAATCTATTAATTTGAAAAGATGTTTTTGCGCCACGGACTAAATATCCATTACGTTGACTAACAATATGTGTATACATCATAGACTTTGCATTATCAGTCATTGTATTTCGAAAGTCAGAGAATGTATATTCTTCTGCTTTTTGTTTATTTTTACTGGTTGTTTCTATAAGTTGGTCTTTCGTTAATTGGTTGAAATCAATATCACCATCATAAATAATTATTGATCCTGTATACCCTTCTTTAGTGCAACCTCTAAATCGTCCATTCGATCCAAATACAGGGTTTATCTCCATTCCATCAGGATCCACCAACTTCACAGGATTCCAAGCACAATATGCATACGGGCTAATAGACGGATACTTATCCGCCAACGGGTCAACGCTCAGCCACATGGTCATCAACTCGTGGTCCATGTACCAGGCACTGAAGTAGCCATACCCCGTCTCCTCGTCGCGTTCTTTCCCCGTGAAAGTGATACGTTCACTATAGCCAGTGGAGCTTTGTATGTTGTGTCCTACCATCATCATGTAAATAACGAAGAAGTTTGTTTTTTATTGCCATCCATGCCATTTCATTCTAGTCATTGATTCGTGTTTCCATATCGTGATACAACATTCTTTACGCAACTCGTCATAATAGCGACTGTCGCCTGACGAACGTTGCATACACATTCGCTCAATGAGCGACTTTGCCGTTCTCTCAGACAATAGAAATGCTCATATTTCTGCCGGTCGTTTGTTGTCATAATTATACGCCTCTACTGTAATATAGGATTTTTTGGGGGCGAAAATCTACATCGGAATGAAAAAAAGACTAAATTTAACATTGTTTAACCATTATAAACAACAGGAAAACATATATTTAACCCAAATCGGTCGATAGACATGATGTAAGTTAGTTTTTTTAGTTTCACACTTCAAAAGTGGGGGACTTTTGAAGAAGGCTTGCGCCTATCGATGGCAAGCATCGATTTGATGAATGTATCAATGTAGCAATGTATCAATGTAGCAACGTTAGTTTTTTTGTTTCACACTTCAAAAGTGGGGGACTTTTTGAAGAAAAGCTGACGCTTTATCAACGGCAAGCGTTGATTTGATGAATGTATCAATGTATCAATGTATCAATGTAGCAACGTTAGTTTTTTGTTTCACACTTCAAAAAGTGGGGGACTTTTTGAAGAAAAGCTGACGCTTTATCAACGGCAAGCGTTGATTTCTCCGCTTCGCTATCGATGAACATCCACTGGATGTTCATCTTCACATCCACTGGATGCTCTTTTTCACCGTATCAGCGTCACCGTCCCCTTGATGGTTTTCCATGCGGCATCGTGATTATCCATATAACGAATATAGTATACGTATGTCCCCTGGGGGCAGGGTACGCCTTCGTGTGTGCCGTCCCAACTGCCCGCAAGCCCGTCGAATTGGGCTATATGTACGCCATACCGATTGAATACTTTCACTTCAGCTTTCTGGATATGATGGCTGCACCGGAGTGAGAATATGTTGTTGGTTTCAAGCGTCGGGGTAATGACATTGGGCGCAATGATCCAAGTGCTGTCAATGGGTTTCTCGCCCCAGTAGGGGATGACAATGAGTGTGAAGTATACAATGCTGTCGCAGGTGTCGGCAATATGCAGATAGATGGGTTGGTCGTGTGTCTCGGCGCCGAATGAAATGCCGTTGAAGAGCACCGGCATATCCTCTGGTGCGACGGTGTCATAAACCCAGTGGCAGTGCGGGCAGGTCACCAAGTCGATTTTCCACAGGGTGTCGCATCCCGATGGTGTCCAGTAGGTTGTGACGTAGTGGGTGTCGGTATATTCCAATTCATGCCCGCGGAATGTGAAACTGCCCTCGCACAGGCGAACCGAAAAGGTCGAGTCGTAGTGGTTGTGGAACCACAACGGCGCCCACAGGGTGTCGGACTTGCGGGTGTTGCATCCTTCGTCGGCGTATTTGAAGATAGCCATTGGGGTATATCTCCCGGTGTCGTGATAGGTGTGCTGTTGTGTGAGAACGGCGTCCCCTTCCAAATGGCCATACCGCAGTATGGTGCTGTCGCCAAAGTCCCATATCACACTGTCGTAAGGGCGTTGGTGAGTGGCCGTGAAGTAGACCGGGTCGTAAAGGCACCATATTGAGTCGCTGGACAACGAATCGGCCGCCAATCCATTTACCGTCAAGGATGTCCCTCCCGGCTGGATATGGGGGAGATTGAGCATGTAGGCACCTGACAGGTATGCCATAAACGGGGCATTGGTCCTGCTTATTATGCGGTGTGTCCCCTCTGAACAGAATGAGCTGCCCTGATTGAAATGTGCGTGGCTGTAGGGGGTGTTGGCCAATGGCTGGAAGTATGAAGCAAGCCTGTAGTCGTCCATCCACATGGATTGGACATCGGCAGTGTAGGTGAAAATGTCGAGGCCAGACACAGAAGGGCCATAATGGTTTCCATTGGCATCGACATTGTTCGGAGTGCCGTAAACAATCTCCCCCCAATGCCACCATCTTGTGGGGATTACCGAGTTCATGCCACTTCTTGTTCCAATCCACTTCACCTCTATAGGCTTGTCTGCTACAATATAGTAAGGACCTCTGCCACCTTCAAATTCCCACCAGTTGGTGGTGTTTGCGTTGACGGCCAGCACCCTTTCGCCGTCAGCCAAATGGGCCATGTCTTTTATGGTGATGGTTGTGTTGTCTTCCAACCCCAAAAAACGGAGATACCCACCCTGGTTCGGCACCAGGAATTCCTTGCCGCAATACCATATCGGCAGCGACTGGTCAACTTTCATCCCGAATTGTCCGTTTCCCCTATCTCTTATTCCGATTCCAAGAGCCCCCGAACTCTCGTATACCGCTATCCGTTTGCAGTCTCTTGCCTTGATATGTGTACCTGCCAGGTCAACACAAAAGGTATCCCTCAGAGCCGTGTCGCCTGCAAATGTGTGTCGTACCACGGGCGCAAAGCCTGCTTCGGGCGAGTCGATATTTTCTCCAAGTATATAATATGGAGCCAACAATGGGTAATATTTCTCCTGGCTTTCTCCTGCCCCGACATGGAACAGTTCACTTCTCCTGAGCATCACTGTCAGTGTGTCGCCCGGTCTTCTGTTCATCCAGTCCCAATCGCTCAGTACTATGTCTACCGTCACACTGTCGTCCACCGCTATAATATCTATCGACGACTTTCCGGTTATATAATATGGAGCTAAAGCTATGGTACTGACATGATGGGTGGCTATCGGGGGCAGCGCAACGTATTCGTCGCGTAACATCTCGGTAGGAATCACTGTGGTCGACGACCAATATCCATCCCCGACAACAAGAAAGAGGGATATGGTGTCGGTACTTGTAACATGGAACCCGTGAGATTGTGGCCTGTCACCCAGCACCCCGCTGTAGTCATATTGGGGTATATGGGGTCTTAGCGTGTAATCAAGATAATCGAATCCAGGCATATATAGATAGGGAACAGTGTCTATAATCCGCGCTATTTGGGATGTGTATGGCACATGGATATAATTGGTGTCGGTTCCGCACATCCGCCGCCTCATGATATGTACTGTTTGCGAATACCCTAACCTCTCATTTTCGATTGTCAGGTCACAGTCCCGCTCACAAACCGCATACAATCGCGAAAAGTTAGGTGATTCCCCTCTCATCGAACGGGGGAAGCATACCCAAAAATCCTTCCCCGTGGCAGCAAACTGCACTCCATGGTGGTCTTTCGGGTTGTCGTCCTGACTCCTTCCCGCCATCGGTACCAGCATGGCCAGCCATACAACTGCCATGCTCATCACCCTGAGCAAACCTCTTCGTCCCACCATCCTTGTTAACAGGGTAGGGGACAGCATGCGTTTACTATGGGCAGATCTTGTCATTTTGTAGTTTTCACGTTTCTTCTCTTACTGGCTTCTTCCCGACTTGTTTTGAATGTGGCGTGCAATCTTTGCTTCTGTGACTAACGACTCGCTTCTGTGGCATTGATTTTCCGCACCGTTAACGTGCATCCATTACAAAAACACGCTTTCAATCCTTTGTTATAAAATATTTGTTTACAATTTGTTGCATGTTACATTCCAACAGATTCTTCAATCAATTCACAATGCAAATATACTTTTTTTATTTGATTTAGGTGACTTTTATTAATCACCTCGAAGTAGTGAGACCTTTAATGACACGGTACAAGCCGTTAGACGCAGTGATGTAATAGTCAGTGAAGAAGTGCCGGTGGCAGTTTGATAGCGTCAGCGGAGAAGAGAAACGACAGTGAAAACGAATTCAACGTTAGTTTTTTTAGTTTCACACTTCAAAAGTGAGGGACTTTTGAAGAAGGCTTGCGCCTATCAATGGCAAGCATTGAAGCGAAATATCCACTGGATATTTCTTTTGCTTCGCTATCAAAGGACATTCACTGAATGCTCTTTTTCACAATGTATCAATGTAGCAATGTAGCAACGTTAGTTTTTTATATGACACTTCAAAAGTGAGGGACTTTTGAAGAAGGCTTTGCAGCCTGTCAACTATTTAAGGTTGCTCCCATTCGTTCGCGACCCTTAAAGGGTTGACTTCTCCGCTTCGCTATCGATGAACATCCACTGGATGTTCATCTTCACATCCACTGGATGCTCTTTTTCACAATGTATCAATGTAGCAATGTAGCAACGTTAGTTTTTTATTTCACACTTCAAAAGTGAGGGACTTTTGAAGAAGGCTTTGCAGCCTGTCAACGGCAAGCGTTGAAGCGAAATATCCACTGGATATTTCTTTTGCTCCGCTATCAAAGAGCATCCACTGGATGCTCTTTTTCACAATGTAGCAACGTTAGTTTTTTAGTTTCACACTTCAAAAGTGAGGGACTTTTGAAGAAGGCTTTGCAGCCTGTCAACGGCAAGCGTTGACTTCTCCGCTCCGCTATCAAAGGACATCCACTGGATGTCCTTTTTCACTTATCTAAAAACCATAGGTGCATGTGTAAGGTGGCGTGTCCCAACTATTAAAAACTAAAGTATATATTCCGTGGGGCAGATTGGCTATTTCAAACACATTGTCCGTATGGCAGATACAGTCGGCTATCGGCCCGTCGTGCTCATACTCATTTATTGTAATAGTGTCGCCGTCCACTTGTATGTCCACGTCTATCCCCCCCACCTTAAAGGCACAGTTTACCGTCAGGTTATGGTGGCACACCCTTAGCACCCCACTGTCGTAACTTAACTCAACCCACTCTCTGGCATCATTCTCCCCGCCCTTATTGTCGGTCATTTCCGGCTTGCAGCCATTGTTGCTGATGTTTTGCACCCGGGCTTTAGATGGGTCTTTTTGGCACGACCCCATTGCTGCCAATCCTGCGGCTATCAATATCACCGCCATTGTCATAATGCTTTTTTTCTTCATGATAGATTCGAGCGTTTTATTGTTTAACAACTATTTCTTTCATTCAACCTTATGACGTGGCAGCTGTCAATATCTTACATTTCTTAACAAACTTTAACGATAAAAAAATAAAGGGCGGCAATCGAACGATAGCTGCCCTCTACTTTTTTTTGACTTCTTTAATTTATTGCTCAGGCACCGATTTTGGCGGTGTAGGCAATATTGTCAAGCAGAGCGTCGATGTCGGCCATGTTGGCGGGTTTGATCTTGATAATCCAGCCGTCGCCATAGGGGTCGCTGTTGATAGCAGAAGCGTCGTCAAGATTGGTGTTGAACTCAACAACCTCAGCCTCAACGGGCATCAGAAGGTCTGCCACGGTCTTCACAGCCTCAATGCTGCCAAAAGCTTCACCGGCTCCAATTGTGTCGCCTACGCAGTCTACATCGACAAAAACTATGTCGCCCAATTCATGCTGGGCATAGTCAGTGATTCCTACATAAGCAAATTCGCCTTCTACTCTTACCCATTCATCGTCTTGGGTGTACTTTAAATTCTGGGGAATGTTCATTGTACTATTGTTTTAAGTGTTTTGTTTTATTATTTAAATTTTCTGCAAAATTACGCATTTTCGTTTGTTTGACAAAATTTTTTTGTCTGAATCAAAAAAAAATTCTAATTTTGTGTCGTCAAAAATCGTTCTATTTTATAACATTTCTCCGTTTTAAATGTTTAATATCAGAACGTTCCGTTTCACATACCGAAAAAGAATTTTTTCTAAAATCAACAAAGCACATACGCTACTTTTATGTATAGCAAAGCAGAATTAGAAGCCAAGGCCCACATCGAACTCATCAATATTGCCAAAGAATTAGGCATCCCCAGGGCCACCCGCTTGGATGCGCAGGAACTCATGTATAAAATCATCGCACTGCAATCTGAAAACCCCAAAGCAATCACTAAAGAACAGGAACAGCAAAAAGCCAAGGAGTCAGAGGCCCGCCCCAAACGCGCTCGTATCAAGCCCACGCTCTTGGCCGAGTCTTCGCTCAACAACCCCGAGTTGCACAAACGCAAAATACGCCCCGACCAGAACTCCAAACCTCAAGCCTCCGGCACGGCTCAGCCTAAGCGCGATCTCCCTTCACGTCCCGCTGTCGAGTCTTCCGGCATCAACATTGCCGACCTCGAAGTGCCCTCCATCCCCTCCATCCCCGATGTGGTCACTCCCTCCGGTCGCCTGCTCCGCCGCTATGCGCCTACTCCCAGCTCCGCACCCGAGCCCCAGCCCCAGAACTCCATCCCCGAAGCCACCGCTCCCGCTCCTGCTCCCGAACCTCGTCCCGCTGCCGAACCCGTCAAGCGCAAACGCGGTCGCCCCAAGAAAGTGAAAGAACCCGTCGAAACCGCCGCTCCCCAGCCTGCCCCGGCTCCCTCCGCGCAGCCTCTTCCCGAGACTACCGCTGTTCCCGAATCCAAAGCTGAGTCGCCCGCTCCCGCTCCCGCCAACGTTGAGAAACAGCCTTCCTTCAATCGTCCGCAGCCAGCCTCTCCCACCCAGGAGCCGCTCCCTTCCGCCGACCTCACCAACAGCGAAACCCCTTCCATCCCCTCACCGCAACAGCCCACCAACCAGCGCGAAGCCCACTATCTCCGTTTCGGTAATAAAAACAAACGCCATCGTAACAATAACGAACCCTACAGCGACGAATTTCTCGCCCAGATAGGCATTCCCACACAACCCGCTCCCAAGCCTGCCAAGGTCTATCCTTTCGACACCGAAGGCGTCATCGATGCCGAAGGTGTTCTCGAACTCGCTCCCGACGGATTCGGTTTTCTCCGTTCTTCCGACTACAATTACCTGGCCTCTCCCGACGACGTTTTCGTCTCCGCTCCCATGGTCCACAATTTCGGCCTCAAATCGGGCGACACCGTCCGTGGCCGTGTCCGTCCTCCAAAAGAGAACGACAAATATTTCGTCATGGTGAAAATCACCGAAATCAACGGCCTCTCACCCGAACGTATCCGCGACCGCGTCCCCTTCGAGTCCCTCACTCCGCTCTTCCCCGAAGAGAAATTCAAACTTACCGGCCATCCCCAGCAAACTCTCTCCACCCGTATCATCGATATGTTCACTCCCATCGGAAAGGGGCAGCGCGGACTTATTGTGGCTCAGCCCAAAACTGGTAAAACGACCCTCCTTAAAGAGGTCGCCAACGCCATTGCTTACAACCACCCCGAAGTCTACCTCATGGTGCTTCTCATCGACGAACGCCCCGAGGAGGTTACCGACATGCAGCGCAGTGTCAACGCCGAAGTCATTGCCTCCACTTTCGACGAACCCGCCGACCGCCATGTACGCATTGCAAACATCGTCCTCGAAAAGGCTAAGCGTCTCACCGAGTGCGGACACGATGTGGTCATTGTTCTCGACTCCATCACACGTCTCGCACGTGCCTACAACACCGTCCAGCCTGCCTCGGGCAAAGTACTCTCTGGCGGTGTCGAAGCCAACGCCTTACAAAAGCCCAAACGCTTCTTCGGCGCTGCACGCAATATCGAAAACGGTGGCTCACTGACCATCATCGCCACCGCCCTTACCGAAACAGGCAGCAAAATGGACGACGTCATCTTCGAGGAATTCAAAGGCACCGGCAACATGGAGCTGCAACTCGACCGCAAAATGGCCAACAAACGGCTCTATCCCGCCATCGACCTTGTTGCCTCTTCCACCCGCCGCGACGACCTGCTCGTTCCCAAGAACCTCCTCGGCCGCACGCTCGTTCTTCGCAACCAACTCACCGACATGACACCTGTCGAAGCCATGGAATTCCTCCAAAAGAACATGGCCCACACCGTCAGCAACGAGGAGTTCCTCCTTACTATGGACAAATAAGAATAATTCGTTAATTCGTAAACGTGTTAATTCGTGAATCGCTTAGTAGCTTAATAGGTTAATCGCTTATTCGAGAATCAAGGACTAACACATTCTGAATTCGTTAATTCGTGAATCCGTGAATCTTTTAGACGCGCCAAGGACTAACACATTAACACATTCACACGTTAACACATTAAATAACACATTCATGAAACGCGGATTTGGCAGCGACAACCACTCGGGCATCAGCCCTGAAATCATGGAGGCAATCGCCTCCGCCAATGTAGAACATGCGTTAGCCTATGGCGACGACGAATATTGCCGTCGCACCGAACAACTTTTCCAAGACACTTTCGGTCCTCAGGCACGTGTCTATTTCGTCTTCAACGGCACAGGTGCCAACGTGCTCAACATCGACGCCATGTGCCGCTCTCATCATGCCGTGGTCTGTGCCGAAACTGCACACATCAACGTCGACGAATGTGGTGCACCTCAACGTATCGTAGGCTGCCGCCTCCTCACTGTGCCCTCCCCCGATGGCAAACTCACTCCTCAACTGGTCAAAACCCAGCTCCATGGCTTCGGTTTTGAGCACCACTCCCAGCCCCGTGCCATCAGCATCACGCAACCCACCGAACTCGGCACCCTTTATTCTCTTGACGAAATCCGTGCCCTCGCCAATCTCGCACACTCCCACAACATGTATCTCCACCTTGACGGTGCCCGCCTCGCCAATGCCGCTGTCGCTCTCGGCTGCACCTTCCGCCAGATGACCACCGACTGCGGTGTCGACTGTCTCTCTTTCGGCGGTACCAAAAACGGCCTTCTTATGGGCGAAAGTGCCGTGATTCTCAATCCCCGGCTCGATGTCGACCTCAAATACCGCCGCAAGCAGATGGCTCAACTGTGCAGCAAGATGCGTTTCATGGCCGTCCAGTTCGAAGCTTATCTCACCACCGGCGTCTGGCAACGCAACGCAGCACATAGCAACCACATGGCTCAACTCCTCCACAACGCGCTCCTCTCCATCCCGCAAGCCAAAATCATGTACCCCGTCCAGGCCAACAGCGTTTTCGTAAAACTCCCCAACAAAGTCTGGAACGCTCTCCTCAACGACTACTTCTTCTACCTCTGGGACGAAGAGCAGGATGTGGTACGGTGGATGTGTTCTTTCGACACCACCGAGGATGACATCAACAACCTCATCCAAGCCCTCAAACAACGCCTGCAAGAATATCAGGCTTAGCCTTTTATCATTACACTAAAATGCTTGTTCCCGTCACCGACCTCTCTCATCCGGGGCTGCAACCTTACGCCCGTCTTACCGAGGCACAGCTTCGCAACAGGCTCGAACCTCAGCAAGGCATCTTCATCGCCGAAAGCCCTAAAGTGATTCGTATCGCCCTCAACGCAGGCTATCAGCCCCTTTCTCTCCTCAGCGAAGAAAAGCATATCACTGGGCAGGCAGCCGATATTGTTGCCCGTATGGATGGGATTCCGGTCTTTGTCGGCAGCCGTCAACTTTTGGCATTCCTCACCGGTTATGAACTCACACGCGGGGTACTCTGTGCCATGCGTCGCCCCGTCCTTCCGTCTGTCCAGGAGGTATGCTCCGGCCAACGTCGCATCGTTCTTGTCGACAGCGTGGTAAACAGTACCAACACCGGTGCCATCTTCCGCGCTGCAGCCGCCTTGGGCATGGGAGGAATACTTTTTACCCCCACTTGCTGCGACCCTCTCAACCGTCGTAGTGTCCGTGTAAGTATGGGCACCGTCTTCCAGATTCCTTGGACCTACATCTCCTCTTGGTACGATCCAGCATTGCTCCAGCTTCGCTCCGAAGGCTTTAAAACCGTTGCCCTCGCCCTCTCTCCCCAAGCCATTCCCATTAACCACCCAGCCCTCCTGGCTGAAGAACGCCTCATCATAGTCCTCGGCACTGAAGGCGACGGCCTACAGCAAAGCACCATCGACGCTTGCGACTATCAAGCCATCATCCCCATGCAACGCGGGGTTGACTCCCTCAATGTCGCCGCAGCAGCTGCCGTCGCCTTCTGGCAACTGCGCACTGACCAATAACTATATTCATGTAACTTTACTGCGGATCCACATCAAAGTGTATCTGCAACGAGGACAGCATCTTGTCTCCTTTCAGCCTCTCGGCCATGTCCATTATTATTTTTTTGGCCTGGGCTATCGCCTCGTTCTTCTCAAACCGCATCATGATGTTTTTCAGATACAATCCTCTCACCCGTGGCACATTAGGGTACTCCGGCCCCACAACACGCATGTCAAACACTTCGCGCAGCATGCTGGCGTATCTCGCTGCAGCCTCATTCAGCATCTCGCTGTCCCTGTGTTTCATCGTGATATATATCAGTCGGTAGAAGGGCGGATACCGAAACACTCTACGGTCGGTCACCTGACTTTCATACATCCCCTCATAGTTGTTGTCTATCACATCCCGTATTGCTTGGTGATATGGGTTGAATGTCTGTATGATAACTTTTCCCCGTTGCCCGTGCCGCCCTGCGCGCCCGCTCACTTGTGTCATCTGCTGGAACGCCCGTTCGTATGCTCTGAAATCGGGGAAATATATCAAGTTGTCAGCACTCACTATTCCTACCACTCGCACATGGTCAAAATCCAATCCCTTTGTCACCATCTGCGTCCCAACAAGTATGTCTATCCGCCTGTCCTGAAAGTCATTGATGATTTCAAGGTGTCGGTTTTTCTGCATCGTGCTGTCCAGGTCCATACGCGCCACCCGTGCATTCGGAAACAAGATGCTGAGGTCATCCTCTATCCGTTCCGTACCGAAACCTTTCATGGTCAAATGTTTGCTGTGGCATGCCGGACACTCGGTAGGCAGTGGTATGGAATAGCCGCAATAGTGGCACCTCATACTGTTGGTAGCCTTGTGGTACACCAACGACACATCGCAGTGCTGGCATTGTGGTGTCCAGTGGCAGTCGTCGCATTCCACCCGCAGCGAAAACCCTCTTCTATTCTGGAATAGTATCACTTGCTCATGGTCATCAAGGGCCTCCTGTATTTTTTCTATCAAAAATTGCGAGAAATGGCTGCTCCCCGCTACGGCCTGTTCTCCCTGCTCCCTCCGCAGGCGGCGAGCCTCTTCCTTCATGTCGGCGCACAGAACCTCCGGCATAAGCAACCCGCCATATCGGTGTTTCATCTCGCAAAGTCCGTATTTCCCTTGTTTGGCGTTGTAATAACTCTCCAACGATGGTGTTGCTGAACCCAACACTGTTTTGGCACCCCACAAATGTGCCAGATATATCGCCACATCACGACCGTTGTATCGGGGCGATGGGTCATATTGCTTATAACTGCTGTCATGTTCTTCGTCCACAATCACCAGCCCCAACCGACGGTAGGGTAGGAACAAGGCACTCCGCGCCCCCAACAGCACATCAAACCTCTTGTTCGGGTCTTCCTCCATGGTACGTTCCCAGACTTCAGCCCGCTGCGAAACACTGAACCTCGAATGGTACACACCCACCTTGTCGCCAAAATATCGTCTCAGTCGGTTGATGATCTGTGCAGTCAAAGCGATTTCCGGCAGCAGGAAAAGCACTTGTTCGCCGCGTGCTAAAGTATCGTTGATTAATTTTATATACACCTCCGTCTTGCCCGACGAGGTAACTCCATGCAGCAGCGTAACCGGCTTCTCGCAAGTTCTGATATAGTCGTAAGCATCTTTCTGCTCGCCGCTCAGCTCTATCGTGTCAGCCGAGGTCACTTGCTCATACTGGTCCAGCCGCGACTCTACATGCTCTTCTGCCACCAACACCCCATGGCGTATCAATGTCTTCAGTGCCGAGTCCGACACCGGCTTCCCGTCTTCCGTATCCAGCAATCTCCGTTTCACCACGGGAATATTGCCATACTGGCTCATCTGCAAATATTTCAACAGCACGTCTACCTGCTTCTGTGTACTCTTCTTCTCCTCAAGGGTGTTGAATAGTTCCTTCAACTTGTCCGAATCTTTGTACTCTGGTGCAAGCGAGATATACATCGACGTCCGTGGCACAAATCTTTGCCGCAATTCCTCGTCCATGACAATGATACTGCGCTCTATCATAGTGTTCAACAGAGGCATCATCTTCTGCAGTCCGATGGCTTTACCTATATCGTCAACCGTCATAACAGGATGCTCCGTAAGCAACTGAACCACCTTCAACTCATTGGCGCTAAGATTCGATAACTCTCCTGTATATTCGGGATGTATTGATACCGACGACTCGCTGGCCAACCTGAATGCCGTCGGCAGTGCCACTGCCATTACATCCCCTACATAACACATATAATAATCGGCCATCCACTCCCATAGTTTCAACTGTTTCTCGTCAACTATAGGCTTCAGGTCCAGCACCGACAGCACATATTTCACCATATAGTGCGGCACCTCTTGGTGTACCCTCCTCACGATGGCCGAATACAACCGTTTGGCTCCAAACTGCACTACCACCCGCTGACCAACCCCCACAACTCCATTATACTCCTGCGGCACACGGTAAGTATAGGTGTCGTGGATGTGCAGTGGTAATATTACATCTACAAAATATGTATCCATCAGTTAATTATGCCGTCGTCGGTCTTTCTATTATTGTGCAAAAGTACAAAAAAAATCTTTCTTCTTTCACTTTGTCATCAAAAAAAACTCCTTCTCTGCAACCAACCTTTTCATACATAACCGTTTGCCCCGTGATGCAGAAAAAATCCCCCTCCCGCAATAATTACCCCCCGCCTGCGTTATCAAGCAACAAAAGGAAACCCGAAAACAAAAACCCTTCATGCGCCGCATCATCATAGCCGTTACCAACGATTTAGCCACCGACCAGCGCGTCGACCGCACCTGCCGTGCCCTCACTGACATCGGTTGGCAGGTCACACTGGTCGGGCGTCGGCTGCCCGACAGCCCAAGGCTCGCCCCGCGTCCCTATGCCACCCGGCGCATGCATCTTCTCTTTCGCCGCTCCGCATTCTTCTATGCCGAATACAACCTGAGACTTTTCCTCTATCTCCTTTGCCGTCCTGCCGACCATTTCTTCGCCAACGATACCGACACCCTCCCCGCATGCACCCTCGCCGCCGTCCTCCGCCGAAAACCTCTCGCTTTCGACGCCCACGAACTCTTCCCCGATGTGCCTGAGCTCGCCGCCCGTCCCCGCATCCAAGCCGTTTGGAAATGGATTGAACGCACCTGCCTGCCACATGTGAAGCAGGCCTTTACCGTCTCCCAAAGTGTGGCTGACGAATACCGGCACCGCTACGGAATAGAGATGTCCGTGGTCCGTAATACCTCCAGTCTACCTTCGCTCCAGTTCCACTCCCGCACCACCCCACATCAACCCCGAATTCTCCTTTACCAGGGGGCTGTAAATATCGGCCGAGGCATCCACGAAATGATAGACGCCATGGGGTTCCTTCCCGAGTGCAAACTCCTAATCATCGGCACTGGCGACATCCTCGAACAGGAACGCCGTTACGCCGCCGCCCAGCCATGGAGCACCCGAGTCGAATTCCTTGGACGTATGGACCCCGAATCCCTCCATGCCATAACCCCACAAGCCGACCTTGGACTCTGCCTTCTCCAAGACTTGGGTCTAAACTATCGCTACTCCCTCCCAAACCGTATCTCCGATTTTGCCAACGCCGGAGTTCCCGTCCTCGCCACTGACTTCCCCGAAATCCGCCGCACCCTCCTCCATTATGGTACAGGAACCCTGACAGAGCCCTTGCCCGGCTCAGTCGACGAAGAATCCTACCGCCAATACATTTCCCGCCTCGTCGCCGACATAAAGTCCGCCCTTCGTTACTGGGATGCGCTTCCCCTCGACGAATGCCGCCAACGTTTCCAACGTGCGTCGGAAGAATTAAGCTGGTCTCACGAAAAAAACATCCTTCTAAGTTCCTTCACCCAACCCAATCCACAGCCCAACAACCAACCCCAATAACTAATCCCAAAAAGAAAAAAATAACCCAAGGAACGCAATAATTGTCACAAACGTCCGTTAAAGCAAGCATAAAAATAACATTAGAATATGATATTCGAAATTCTCTTATTGCTCTATTTTATTGGCAGCCTATTAGGACTTTGGCTGTTGTTCAAGAAAGTCGGCGAAAAGCCCTGGAAATCTCTAATCCCGTTTTACAACTTAATGGTGTGGATTAAGATATGCGGCAAAGATAGAACCAAGAGCCAAAAAATCAAATGGTATATAGGATTCCTTATTCCTGCGTGGAATATATTCCTGTTCCTCTTGCTCGTAGTAGAAGTGGCCAATGTCCATCACCGCTACGGATATGTTGAACAAACCTTGGCTGTTATTTTCCCTTGGATTTACATGCCATATATCAGCCTGAGCAAGCATCCATACTATGACCCCCATACCGAAGACCCCCATCAAGTGTCATCGGCAAGAGATTGGTTGGACGCCATTACCTTCGCACTGGTGGCTGCCATGATCATACGCTCCATGTTGTTTGAGTTCTTCAATATTCCATCAAGTTCAATGGAGAAATCCCTCATGACAGGTGACTATCTCATGGTTTCTAAAATAGCATACGGCCCACGTGTCGCCATGACCCCCTTGTCAGTTCCATTAACTCACAACGTGCTTCCTTTCAGCGACGGCCAGGTGGAGTCTTATCTTAAATGGATAAAGCTCCCATATCACCGCCACCTTGGTCTCGGACATGTAGAACGTTTCGACCCCGTAGTGTTCAATTACCCCGATGGAGATACAATGTGCACGGCATGGAAGAGCAACAAGAGTTATTACCAATTGGTTCGTGAAATAGGACGTGAAGAGGTTAAAAACGCCCAAATGCTCCCAGTCGGCAACCAAATGGTTAAAAACAAGATAAGAGTACGCCCAGTAGACAAACGCGAAAACTTCATTAAAAGGTGTATTGGCCTTCCCGGAGAAGACCTCCAGATTATAGACCAGAAAGTCTTTATAAATGGTAAAGAGTTACCCAATCCCCCGAACAGTCAGCAGTCATATCGCATTCTCTTCAATGGAGGCTTGAATGTGAGGAAAATTATGGACGATATGGGTATTAGTTACGAGGATTATAACAATGCACTAACCCTTATGATGTATGAAGGTGGTTCGCACTATGAAGTACCCTTGACTCAGACACAGGTTAATGAGATGAAGGCTCGTCCCGATGTAATAGAGGTCTTGCCCAATATTCACAATCCAATAGAGGGTGATTTGAGTATTTTCCCCAATTCGCCACAATTTGCATGGAGTATAGACAATTTCGGACCAGTGCATATTCCCTCAAAAGGTGAGACAATCACAATTACCATGGATAATCTTCCCATCTATCGCCGTGTGATTGAGGTCTACGAAGGGAACTCGTTGGAAGTAAAGGACGGCAAGTTTTATATCAATGGCCAAGCAACAAACCAATATACATTTAAAATGAACTATTATTGGATGATGGGCGATAACAGACACAACTCAGTTGACAGCCGTTACTGGGGTTTTGTACCAGAAGACCATGTCCTCGGCAAAGCCACATTCATCTGTTTTTCGTGGGACAAAGACCATCGCAAGCCCCGTTGGGACAGGGTTTTCAAAAGAGCAAACGACATGTTCTAAAAAAAAGATGAAAAAAAACTGTTATGATACAATATTTTTCAGCTTTTTAAGTTAATTAAGGCAGATGATACAAAAAGCGGGTAAATCGTGGAGTAGAAATAAAGTATTGTTAGATAATAAAAAAGGAAAGAATATGTACGCTGTTTTTGATACGGCAAAAGGAATCATGAAAGCCGAACTGTATGCAAAAGAGGTACCAAACACGGTGGCCAACTTTGTGAAACTTGCCAAGTCTGGTTTCTATGATGGACTTAGGTTCCACAGAGTGATACCCGATTTTGTTGTGCAGGGAGGTTGCCCCTATAGCAAGGACTTGAATGACTATAGGGTAGGTACTGGTGGTCCAGGATGGACAATTAAGTGCGAGACCAATGCCGAGAAGCAATATCACGACCGAGGAGTGCTGTCAATGGCTCATGCTGGTAAGGACACAGGCGGCAGCCAGTTTTTTATTTGTCACAACCGCATGAATACTGCCCATCTTGACGGTGTGCACACTTGTTTTGGAAAAGTGGTGGAAGGTTTGGATGTATTGGACAAGATAACTGTAGGAGACCTTATCAATAGTATCCGCATTGAAGAGGATTGATACAAGAAGGCGTGCATAGTACGATTTAGTTTACCCCGAGAACCTTAGAAATAAAAAGATAATATTAATAGATATGAATTTAGGTATAAAACTGCTTGTTGCAGAAGATGACCCCAACTTGGGAACTATTTTGAAAGCCTATCTTTCGCAGAAAGGGTATACGGTTTTCTTGGCAGTGGACGGACAGGCGGCTCTTGATTCCTACCAGAACGATGATGTCGATGCCTGTATACTGGACATTATGATGCCAATTAAAGACGGTTTTACCGTTGCCAAGGAGATACGCAGAGTCGATAAGCGTATCCCAATTATTTTCCTTACCGCAAAGAACCTCGAAGCTGACAAGTTGAAAGGTTTTGAAATTGGTGCCGACGACTATGTGACCAAACCATTCAGTATGGAAGAGTTGTTGGCACGTCTGAATGCCACGATACGCCGTTCGTTCGACGACGGTAAACCTGACAAAAACATGTTCCATATCGGCAAATGTACATTTGATTATGCTCACCAGACGCTGACTTGTGGCGAGAATGTGCAAAAGCTAACTATGAAGGAAAGTGAATTGCTTCGTATGTTCGCCATGAATTTTAATCAGTTGGTTGATAGGACAAGTACACTTCAAAAGATATGGAAGGATGACAGTTACTTTGCCGCCCGCAGTATGGATGTGTATATTACTAAACTGCGCAAATACCTAAAGGTTGACCCCAGTGTGCAGATTGTGAATGTGCATGGAGTTGGATTCAGACTGACGGTAAAGAACGAACAATGAAATTGACTTTTCTGGGAACGGGTACTTCGATGGGAGTGCCCGTTGTTGCCTGTACATGTGCTGTATGCCAGTCGGATGACTGGCATGACAAACATTTACGCACATCGGCTTTGGTAGAGACTGATGCCGGGGAGAACATCTTGATAGACATTGGTCCTGACTTCAGGTGTCAGATGTTGAGGGAGAAGGTGATGCATCTTGATGGTATTCTTATCACCCACGCCCATCGAGACCATGTGGGAGGATTGGATGACATACGTTCATTCAACTATGTACAGGGGCGCAAGATGGACCTTTACTGCAACCGAGAGGCCCGTATCGCCATCGAGCGCGACTACCATTACATTTTTGAGCCGCATGAATTCCCCGGTCTGCCGGAGGCTGTAATACACGAGCTTTCGGGCGATGAGCCTTCGTTTCGTGTGGGCAGTGTAGAAGTGGTGCCGATCAAGGCTATGCACAAGGACATGCCCGTGCTGGCTTACAGAATTGGACGGCTGGGATATGTGACCGATGCCAACCGTATTGAGACTGAAGAGTTGGACAAACTGAAAGGGGTGGATGTGCTGGTGATTAATGCATTGAGAAAACAGAAACACTTCTCGCACTTCTGTTTGTCTGAGGCCCTCGAGGTGATAGAAAAGGTTTCGCCACGTGAGGCGTATATCACTCATGTGAGCCATGAGATGGGATTTTACGCTGAAGTGTCGAAGGAACTGCCCCCGAATGTGCAAATAGCCTACGACGGGTTGAAAGTGGTAATATAATTAACAACGAAGTGCTTTCCATCTGCATTCCCATATACAACCGCGATATGTGCGACACAGTGCGCCGGCTTGCCGAACAGGCAGCACAGGCGGGCATTGAGTACGAGATAGTATGTATTGACGATTGTTCTGAACGCACTTACAAAGAAGGGAACAGGGCGTTGCACGGCATGTGCAGGTATGTTGAGTTGGAGCAGAACATTGGCCGTGCCAGGATAAGAAATCTTTTCCTGCAATATGCCAGGTATGACTATCTGCTTTTTCTGGACTGCGACTCATTGCTTCCCGACGGGTTCATAAAGCGTTATGCTGAGATTCTTAGGCAGAAGCCCCGCGTGGTGTGCGGCGGGAGAGTATATGAAGCAGAAAGTGACGACAGGGAGCATCATTTGCGCTATATCTACGGCATCCGTTGCGAAAGCCACACAGCAGCCGAGCGCAGACGACAGCCCTACAGGTCGTTTTTGACCAACAACTTCATCATTGACAGGGAAGTGCTTGGGGCAATCCCTTTCGACGAAAGGATAGCGCTTTATGGGCACGAGGACACCCTCTTTGGATATTGCCTTATGCAGCATCGGGTGCCCATTGTGCATGTAGATAATCCTGTGATAAACGGCGACGTAGAGACAAACAGCGAGTTTCTGCGCAAGACGAGGGAAGGGGTGAGGAGCCTTGCTGCCATCTACGGATGGAAAAAGGACGACCCGCTATTTCTGCAACAGGTGTCG
>JAEEGL014618797.1_pt1 | contig 23015 bp, 18 predicted proteins | sample 9134231 | NCBI WGS metagenome assembly JAEEGL01 (sample SAMN16246548, study PRJNA631951) | gut metagenome | biome: gut microbiome; feature: rumen; material: fiber-attached | host: Bos | place: Iran: Karaj | collected 2018-10
CCGCCTGTAAAAACTATCTTCTTCATGTTCAGTCACCTATTTTAACTTTTCCGACTTCGTTTCTTGTTCTTCCGCTTAAAAAGCCCTCCAGATTGCCTGCGCAGATGTCCATCAGCCTCTCCCTGGCTTCTCTTCCCGCCCAAGCGATGTGCGGTGTGATCAGACAGTTTTTCGCTGTCAGCATCGGATTGTCAGCCTTCGGAGGCTCTGTCGAGAGCACGTCCACGCATGCTCCGGCTATCAGACCTTTGTTCAGCGCATCCGCGACATCTGATTCGTTCAGAACTCCTCCGCGGGAAGTGTTTATGAGATAAGCCGACTTCTTCATTCTCCGCAAAAACTTTTTATCTACGATCCCTCTCGTATCATCCGTCAGCGGACAGTGGATGGTCAGAAAGTCAGCTTCCTTCGCGACATCGTAAACTGTTTTTCTCCATTCTGTTTTGGGAATATCGTCTCTCTTCGTTCTGGAATATATTACCACATTCATATCGAACGCTCTGGCGATATCCGCGACCTTGCGGCCTATTTTGCCATAACCTATGATACCGAGCGTCTTGCCGGCCATATCGCTCATGGGATAGTCCTGAAAACAGAAATCATCTGACGACACCCATCTTCCCTCGTGCACCGCGATGTTATATTTTTCAACAGGAGAACAGATCGAAAGTATCATCGCGAAGACAGTCTGAGCGACATTGCCCGTGCTGTACGCGGGAATGTTGCAAACCACTATGCCGTGTTCGTCGCAATAATTAATGTCGATTATGTCTGTACCTGTCGAGAGAAGTCCCACATATTTTAATTTCGGAAGCTGCTCCATCACAGCGGCCGACATCCTGACTTTGTTCGTAAGAACTATATCCGCGTCCTTTGCTCTTCTTACCGTATCTTCGGGCTTTGTCCTGTCGTAAAGAGTAAAATTTCCGAGCCGCTCTACGCTCTCCCATGAAATGTCGCCCGGGTTTACCGTATAACCGTCAAGGACTACTATCTTTTTTCTGTTATTCATGTCATCCATTCGTTTGTTCTCCGGCTTTCGTGGCAGATGGTTATTTTTCGCATCGACGGCGTTTGTCGCGCAATGCAGGCGCATGACCGCTCCCGGTTTTTAATTATAGCAGAATATATTGACAAAAAAAAGCGAAAAAGATATAATCACAACGCTTTGGGATGTAGCCAAGCGGTAAGGCATCAGACTTTGACTCTGACATTCGCGCGTTCAAATCGCGCCACCCCAGCCATTCGAAAACTGTCGCGTTATCTTCGCTTTTTCAGCTGAAATGCGGCAGTTTTTTCTTTTCACACGAGTCTTTTCTGCGTTTACTTTTCTCTGCTATTATGTTATTATTTCTATCAAAGTGAAGAATAAGACGGAGGTATGTTATGAAGATCATCAAAGCCAGCAGGATCATACCGGTCATAGCGGCCGCTCTTGTCATTTGCGCGGCCTGCGTTTTACTGACATTATCAAATGCGGAAGGAGAAAACAATATGACATCTTACAACAGGATCGGGCTGTCTGAAGAGGACGCCGGTGTCACACTTGAGGAAGGATCATGGCCGGGAGCCGTCGATCCGTCGAATCACGTTATCGGTTACAGCCGCATCGCAAATTCAGAGGGACTCACACTGGAGATCGCGGAAGGCGACGATGCACTATACGGAAAAAAATATGTGAAGATCGTCAACTCGGGCAATTCGAAGGGCTCGTATGACAATCACAACAATCTTTATATCAAACAGAGACTTGACGATCTGGGACTTGAGGACGGCAAGGATTATACTATTTTTGCTTTTATAAAAGGATCCGGATTGAATACCGAAAAATTCAAGCCCAATGTAATTAAAATGAGCGCTCATTTCTGCCAAATCTGGGAAAACGACGGACAGGTCAATATCGGAAGCGATTCATTTGAAGGCAGGATCTCCGCGAATTCCGAATCATTCGACTGGACTCCCCTGGCGGTGTCTTTTACGATGCCCGACAGAAGCACTCTCAATAAAAACGACCATCTGAATTTCACTATCAACATCAGCAATCTCGGCACGATATGTATCGACGGATTCGGTATCGTCGAAGGTAATTACCAGGGTAAAAACGCCGAACTTCGCGCGCTTGCAGACAGGATCTTCGACGGTGCAAAAGAGGAGGAAAACTCTCTCGGAGCATTGAAAGAAAAACGCGTCGCGCAGCTCAATATAGCCGTCAAAAAAAACTATAAAGACAAGGCGGATCCCGCATACGTAAAAGAGATCGAAGACAAGATCAGATCGGCAAAGACCGAGATCGAAGCGGAGTCATACATCGCCGAATTCTTCACATATATGGCTACAGGTAAAAAGCCCGACCTCACAATGCCGGCGAAAACAGCGGAGAGCGTCGCCGAAGCCGTATCACTCAACGATTACGACTGGCATCCGATGAGTTTTACGAATATAGTTCCCGGGACATTTTTCGCGGCAAAACCGGGAGCGAACCTCATTTACGGCGTATGCGCATACAAAGGAAGTCACGTGTCCGTTGAACTTATCGAAGGTATCGACTACGAAGTTGATTACGAGAAAGGTCTTATCAGGAGACTGCCGGGCACATTGATCCCGAACGCCGGAGATACAGGTTTCTGGGAATATGAAGACAAATCATACGTACTCGGCAAAGACTACGGCGGCAAGAGTCCCAACTTCCGCGGGCATACGATCTTCGTAACATATCTTTTGGACAATACAAAATGCGATTCGAACGAAGATGTTCTGACGAAGATCAATATGAAAAACGGCACGTGTGCTCCTGACAGACTGATAAAGATGCTCGAAAAAGATGACGAAGAACTCACCTATCTGGTCATTGGCGACAGTATAAACACCGGAGCGGAAGCTCTTCCAGGATACACATTCTTCGATCTTTTCGCCGAATATATGACTCAAAACTTCAAAAATCCTGTCAAGATATACAATTATGCGATCGGGGGCTACGATTCGACATCAGGAACTTTGATGCTTGAAAACGCTCTGGCCGACGGAATCGAACCTGACCTTATAACGATCGGATTCGGTATGAACGACCAGAACGGCGAAGGAATGAAGATCGAAACGTTCAATGAAAACTATGAGAAGATGTTCGATTTTATCAACGAGCACTGGCCGAAAGCTCAAGTCATTCTCCTCACTTCGATACCTGCCTGCCCCGTCTGGGATCTGACATCGGGACGCGACGTCGAATTCACCCAGGCTCTCGTAAAATTAGGCAAAAAGCATCACTGCCCCGTCGCCGACTGCAATACGCTCTCTCACGTCCAGATCGAAAGAGGAAAACACTATTCTGAAGTCGTCACGACAGGTATAAACCACCCCGGCGCTTACGGTCACAGGCTGTATTACCTTGCGATGGCGTCGCTCTTTGATATTGAAGGCCGCGTCGATCCTTTCGCGATAATAATCCCCGCGTCATGCGTCGTTTGCGCAGGCGCCGCTGCAGGTATCATAATTCTCGGCAAGAAGAAAATGGCAAAAGCGAAGGAGAAGATCGATGAGTAAAAAAAGCTTTTTATCACGCATTTCTGTATTTCTTTTGATCCTCATTCTGTTGGGATGTTCCGTCTTTACGGGTTGTAATAAAAAGCCTGATGAAACGATCGTCCCCGAAGATGTGGGTGAAAACTATCCCGGACTGTTTGTCGCTGATGACGGATATATCTACCTGAACGGCAAAAAGTTTTACGGATACGGACTTTGCATGTTTTCGACGTTCCAGGACGCTCTCGCAAAAGCCAGGTCCATCGGTTTGTATACGTATGACCACTCCCTCAAAAGAAGCGAAGCGTATATCGCGGACTTCCGATTTTGCAATATGTACGATATTCCGGTCATAAGAGTCCCGTTCTGCGGCTGGGGCGTTGAAGTTTACAAGAAATTTCAAAAGGCGCCCAATGAGGTCTTCAGGATCATGGACAAGGTCGTCGCGGCTGCCGAAGAACATCACGTAGGAATCATAGTTTCCCTTCTCTGGAATCAAGACACTGTTCCCTTCCTGGTCGGTGAAAAGCGCTCCGCTTTCGGCGACAGAAACAGTAAAACCATCGCCTTCGCAAAGGAATACGTATCAGCGATCGTTTCGCGTTATAAAGACAGTCCCGCGATCTGGGGCTGGGAGATAGGCAACGAGTACAATCTCTCGTGCGATCTTCACGCTAAACCCACAGACATTTTTATGGTGGACAAGTTCTCTTATTTCGATTATTACGCTTCAGACGAGCTTGTCGTATTTTACGAGGAAGTCGCCAAAACGATAAGAGAGATAGACAAAACGAGACTTATCACAACAGGCAACGGAGAAAACAGAAACTTCTCTTACGCAGACCATATCGCATCTTCCAACAGGGATGAATTCCATTACTGGGAAGTCGACTGGTCGACTGATACGAGAGAACAGTTCATGGAAATGTGCGCGTATTTTACGCCTGATCCGATCGATACGATATGCTTCCACTTCCAGCACGGCACTTTGAATGCGGCCGAAGGCTCCGCCGATATCAGAATGACGCATACACTGAAAGACGAAATCCTCACGACGGCAGACTATGTCAAGGTTTACGTCGAAGCAGGCAGAAAAGTTAAAAAAGGCGTTTATTTCGGTGAGTTCGGAGACTTTATAGATGTCGAAACAGAATCGAGAAGCGACTTTGACAGGACACGTTTCGAGGAGAATTTTAAGATACTCATGGACGGAATGGTCGCTGCGGATCTGCAGCTTGCAACAGGCTGGTTCAACTGGAGCGACGATAACGGAAGATTCAATCATACTCAGTATGATCTTTCGGAGGTCAATGTCTATAAGATGAATATGCTTAAGGAGATCAACGACAGATTCGTCGCGGAAGGCAAGCAGGACATCGAAGCGTACTGGGCAAAATACCCCTGCGACGGTTCTTCATTCATGACCTCTGAAGATTCGGAAGCACCTGATGAGACTGCGGTATCCGAGGGCAATTGACAATTGTTAAATAATAGTTCATAATTTAATCAGAGATCCTGTGATACATTAGCGGTATACTTCGATCTCTGATTTTTTTGAAGAAGGAAGAGAAATGAAAAGAAAGATGAATTTGATAAGAAAACTGATCATCCTGTTGTGCCTCGCATCGATAGGCATACTTGTTTGCAGTTGTAAAAAGGACGACACCGTAGTTCCCGCGGCGACTTCCACACCCTCCTCAGACAGCGGGAAAAAGGAAGAGACGGGCATCGAGCTCCCCGCAGAATACGACAACGAGATCTGGACGAAAAAGTTCTGGGAAAACGATATAAGCTATTATGAGCCTATATCTTTTACAGAAGACGAGACAGGTCAGCTCGTAGTCGGAAATCTTTTTTACGAGCCTGAGGAGATACTCGAAGTCAGATCGGGCGTCGGATTTGCGCAGCTCTACAAAGACAAAGACTTTGCTTACGAAGACGGAAAATTCAATGTCACAAGCACCATCCTCCTCGTCGAAGGCAGAGACTACACCGTCAAAAACGGTAAAATAAGGCTGACATCAGACAAGAAATACATCGACGTGATGACTTACGAGGAGCTGTATCCTTTTTACAAGGAAGGAGAAGAAAAGACATGGCTGGCCCTCCCTTCAGACAATTCGAGATATATCAATATCGACGGAACGATCAAGAACGCGCAGATCTACGTGACGTACACGCACAAGGATTCGTGGAGCGGATACGTTCCCGCGGCTCAGACAGAGCATCTTCCCGTGACGATGTCAAAACTGGAAAATAAAGAAGCTCTCAATTTCGTCATCTACGGAGACAGTATCGCGACAGGCGCAGACTGCTCGGGAAACACGGAAAGAGTCATCGACGTCAACACCTTGAAGGAAGTTTCATACAATTCAAATACGGCTCCGAAGACACCGAGCTGGGCGGAAATGGTCACTGCAAGACTCGAAACGCTCTACGGCTACGACGGCATAGTAAAGATCAACCGCGCCGCCGGATCTTCAGAGAGCAGCTGGGGCGCCAAAAACGTTCAGACACTTCTCTGCTCGGACGACAATAAGATACCGGACGTCGTAGTTATCGCTTTCGGAATGAATGAACCGGGAAGAACCGGAACAGCTTTCAAAGCAAATCTGAATACGATGATCGACACAGTCCTTGCAAAAAATCCGAACTGCGAATTCATTTTAATGTCTTCGATCGAATCAAATCCGATGTACGGTCCGACTAATCTTTCCGAGCACGAAAAAGCGATGTACGAGCTTCAGAATGAAAGAACAGACGTTCATATCGCAGTCTGTCCGGTCAATTCAGTTTATCACGGAATGCTCGACGAAGGAAAAACGTTCTACGATCTGACATCGAACAACATCAACCACCCGAACGATTTCCTCGGCAGAGTCTATGCCATGACTCTCCTTGCGACGCTCGGAAAGTAAAATATTTTAATAACATAAAAAAGACAACCTTGCCCGGTTGTCTTTTTTTGATCTTTTCAATTGATCCGTCTTCATTGCGGATCAAATGTTTTCGAGTTCTGCTATTCTCTTTTTGATCCCTTCTACGATACCTGTGAACTTCTCCACTTTCGCTCTTTCCTCGTCCACGACCTTTTGAGGAGCTTTTGAAACAAATCCTTCGTTAGACAGTTTCGACTGAGCTCTCTTAAGCTCACTCTCGGCGTTCTCCTTTTCTTTTGCGAGTCTCGCGAGTTCCTTTTCAATATCGATGAGCTCATCAAGCGGAATATAGACCTCTACGCCGTCTCTGACGGCCGTTACAGCCGTTGCGGGTATTCCGACCTTATCTTTTCTTACATCGACGCTCTGGGCGCTTGCAAGGCGCGTAAAATACATCTCGGAAGATCTCAGAAGATCAACTCTTCCGGGATCCGTAACGAGAATGATATGAGCCTTTTTACCTGCGGGCACATTCATCTCGGAGCGGATATTTCTGATCGCAGTGATGACTTCGAGGACTGTCTCCATCCGGGCTGCCTCTTCGGGGAAATACAGTGAAGGATCGTACTCCGGCCACTTGGAGATCATGACGCTTTCGCAGTCTTTTACGAGGGAACCGTAGATCTCTTCCGTTACGAAAGGCATGAACGGATGAAGGAGTTTCATACATTTCACGAGTACTTCGTTAAGAACGTACTGGCACTCGAGCGAACCTTCCGTTTTATCGAACAGTCTCGGCTTCGCGAGCTCGATATATCTGTCGCAGAACTGATCCCAAAGGAAATCGTAAACCTTTGTGAGCGCGATGCCAAGCTCATATTTTTCGAGATTTTCAGTGACTTCTTTCACCAGATCGTTTGCGCGCGACATTATCCATTTGTCAGCCACATTGAACCTCTTCGGATCTACTTTCGAGAAATCGAGATCTTCGTCAAAATTGAGTAAAACGAATCTCGTGGCGTTCCAGATCTTGTTCGCGAAGTTTCTCGCGCTTTCGACTTTCTCGTCCATGAATCTCTGGTCGTTGCCCGGAGCGTTTCCGGAGAGGATCGCGAATCTGAGAGCGTCCGTACCGTATTTATCGATTATATCGAGAGGATCGATACCGTTTCCGAGTGATTTGGACATCTTCCTGCCCTGCGCGTCCCTGATAAGTCCATGTATCAATACTGTCTTGAAAGGAACTTCTCCCGTCTGTTCTATCGCGGAGAATATCATCCTCGCGACCCAGAAGAATATTATATCGTAGCCCGTGACGAGAACATCTGTCGGGAAGAAATAATCAAGGTCAGGTGTCTTTTCAGGCCAGCCGAGAGTTGAGAACGGCCAAAGAGCAGAGCTGAACCACGTATCCAAAGTATCGGGATCCTGTTCAAATTCCTCGCAGCCGCATTCGGGACATTTTACCGGCATAGAAGCCGCGACTTCCATATGGCCGCATTTCTTGCAGTAATAAGCAGGTATCCTGTGGCCCCACCAGAGCTGCCTTGAAATGCACCAGTCTCTGATGTTCTCCATCCAGTTATAATATATTTTGGAAAATCTTTCCGGAATAAACTGCACTCTGCCCTCTCTGACGGCCTTTACGGCGGGTTTTGCGAGCGGCTCCATCTTGACATACCATTGCGTTGATATGACAGGTTCTATGACCGTGTGGCAGCGCTGGCACGTGCCTACGTTATGCTTATACTGCTCTACTTTAACGAGGAGCCCTTCCTTTTCGAGATCTTCGACGATCTGCTTTCTGGCCGTGTATCTGTCCATGCCGCAATACTTTCCGCCGTTCTCATTTATGATCGCGCGGTCGTCCATTATCCTTATCACGGGCAGGTCGTGTCTCTTTCCGACCTCGTAGTCGTTCGGGTCGTGCGCCGGAGTGATCTTAACGGCTCCTGTTCCGAATCCGAGTTCTACGTATTCATCAGCTATGACAGGTATCTCTCGGCCCACCAGAGGCAGAATAAGACACTTTCCGACTATATCCTTATATTTTTCATCCTGAGGGTTTACAGCGACCGCAACGTCCCCCAGAAGGGTCTCAGGACGCGTTGTAGCTATCGTCAAATGACCGCTTCCGTCTTTGAACGGATACCTGATATACCAGAAGCATCCCTGCTGCTCTTCGTATTCAACTTCTATATCTGAAATAGACGTGTTGCATTTCGGGCACCAGTTGGTGATCCTTTCGCCTTTATAAATAAGTCCCTTCTTGTACAGTCTCAGGAATACTTCTGTAACCGCTTTCGACAGTCCTTCGTCCATCGTAAAACGCTCTCTGTCCCAGTCGCAGGAGCTTCCGAGTCTCTTGAGCTGCTCGATGATCCTTCCGCCGTATACTCTCTTCCATTCCCACGCTCTTTTTAAAAATTCTTCCCGGCCGATGTCCTCTTTCCTGAGTCCTTCCTTTGCCATTGCGTCTACTATTTTAGCCTCTGTCGCGATAGACGCGTGGTCCGTTCCGGGAAGCCAGAGTGCCGCATATCCCTGCATCCTTTTGAATCTGATTATCGTATCCTGCATGGTATTGTCCATGGCGTGTCCCATATGCAGCTGTCCTGTGATATTCGGCGGCGGGATAACTATGGTAAAAGGCTTCTTCTCCGGGTCGATCACTCCCCTGAAATAACCTTTGTCCATCCAGTTCTGATATATCCTCTGTTCGATCTTCTGCGGTTCGTAAACCTTTGCCATATTTTCTGCAGATCTCATTGTATATTTTACCTCCGTACAGATGTGTATCTTTATGCCTTTTTATTGTCGTCGTCGCGGATCTGATTTCTCTTTATCTTGCCGCTGACCGTCTTGGGAAGTTCATCAACGAATTCGACTATTCTCGGATATTTGTAAGGAGCAGTGACGCGTTTTACGTGATCCTGAAGCTCTTTTTTGAGTTCTTCGGAAGGTGCATAACCTTTCGCGAGCACTACTGTCGCTTTGACGACCTGTCCTCTTACAGGATCTGGAGCAGCTGTTATAGCGCACTCGACCACTGACGGATGAGTCATAAGAGCGCTCTCGACTTCGAAAGGTCCTATTCTGTATCCGGAACATTTTATTACGTCGTCTTTTCTTCCCACGAATCTGAAATATCCGTTTTCATCGTACCATGCGATATCGCCTGTGTGATAATCTCCGTTCGCGAACATCTTCTCCGTATTCTCCGGATCGTTAAAATAACCGATCGTAAGTCCCACGGGGCGATGTTCTTTTGCGCCTTTTATGACGATCTCTCCTTCTTCGCCTATCTCGCACTTTTTACCGTTTGAATCGACTATCTGGATATCGAATGAGGCCGCAGGCTTTCCGGTGGATCCCGGTACAGGCTCAAACCACTGATAGTTCGCGAGTATGACGGGCGTCTCTGTCTGCCCGAATCCTTCATAGATCTTGTGGCCGGTAAGTTTTTCCCAGTAATCGAAAACGGAAGGATTGAGTGGCTCTCCGGCCATGCAGCAGTGATGTATCGAGGAAAGATCGTATTTCGTAAGATCCTCCCTTATCATGAATCTGTACATCGTAGCCGGAGCGCAGAATGTAGTTATTTTATATTTTTCCATGACTCTCAGAAGTTTGTCAGGAACGAATTTATCCATATCGTAGCCGAGCTGTGCGGAGCCGCATATCCACTGCCCGTAGATCTTGCCCCATGAAAATTTTGCCCATCCGGAATCAGCTACAGCGAGATGAAGTCCGTTGTCCTCTGCCTGGTGCCAGTATCTCGCAGTGAGTATATGTCCGAGCGGATAAGACTGAACATGCTGCACCATTTTAGGCATACCCGTCGTTCCCGAGGTAAAATACACGAGCATCAGATCGTCAGCCGATACTTTGTCTTTTCCTGAAGGACGGTCGAATTTATCGCTCTGTTTTAAATATTCTGCGGAAAAATCGATCCATCCTTCCCTTTGACCGTTTACCATCGCTTTGTATTTGAGCGTAGGACAACAGGGCAACGATCTTTCAACAGAAGGGATCAGATAAGGATCGTTTGCACAAATTATCATTTTTACGCTGATCGCGTTGATCCTGTAGATGAGGTCTTTTTCGGTGAGCTGGAATGTCGCGGGTATCGCCACAACGCCCATCTTGTGAAGAGCTGTGACTGTCAGCCAGTACTCGTATCTTCTCTTCATGATCAGCATGACTTTGTCGCCTTTTTTGATCCCGATCGACTTTAAGTAGTTGCAGATCATATTGCTGTATCTTTTTACGTCAGTGAATGTAAATATTCTCTCCTCGCCATGGTCGTTACACCATACGAGCGCTTTTTTCTCCGGTTCAACTTCAGCCCATCCGTCTACGATATCAAAGCCGAAGTTGAAATCGCCAGGCATCTTAAGTTTGTAATTCTGGATAAAATCCTCATACGAATCGAATTCGGATCTTTCCAGATATTTATCAAGCATATAACTCATATCGCATTATCTCTTTTCTCTTTTTACAGTAAAATTACGGTCAAAAACCTGGCGGGTCTTCCGCCTCTCGCGGCCTGCGCGTGTTCCTCCGTGGGATCGAAATACAGGCAGTCGCCTTCGTTTAATTCATATTTGTTTTTACCGACATAAACTGTGATCTGTCCTTCGAGCACGTAGTTGAACTCCTGACCGTTGTGGGAGACCATTGCCGGCACATTTTTCTCCGTCCCCTCGCCCACTGTCACTATCATCGGTTCGATCTTCCTTCCGACGAATTTATAAGCGATGCTCTCAAAGTCATATCCTTTGTATCTGTCGACAGATATTCCCTGACCTTTTCTTACGAGAGAAACTTTCACGAGCTTCGGAGACACTCCTGTGAGGATTTCCGTGAGATCCACTTTCAACAGAGAGCAGATCTCGTAAAGTACACTGACCGGGAAGTCCACCTCCGCGTTTTCATATGAAAGATATTTATCGAGCGGGACATTAAGCTTCGCAGCCATCTCTTCGGCTGTGATGTCTGAGATCTCTCTAAGCTCGACTATCCTCGACGCTATTTCATTGATGTGTGTCCACGATTCAGTTGACATTTTACCGTTATCTCCTTTATTTTTTCTTAAAAAAGTCCGTGAAATCGAATGTCGCAAAATAATCATCGGGCGTCTCAGCTCTTCTGATCAGTTTGAACGATCCGTCTTTTTTGAGTAAAATCTCCGGGCAGTGAAGTTTTCCGTTGTAATTGTAACCCATAACGAATCCGTGCGCTCCGGCGTCATGTATAGCGAGAAGATCGCCTATGTCGATCTGAGGAAGCATTCTGTCGATCGCGAATTTATCGTTATTCTCGCACAGTCCGCCTGTTATATCATACTTGTGATCGCAGCGCTCTTTTTCTTTGCCGAGTACTGTTATATGATGATATGCTCCGTACATTGCGGGTCTCATAAGGTTCGCGGCACACGCGTCAAGCCCGATATAGTGCTTGTATATATTTTTCTCGTGTATCGCTCTGGCTACCAGGACCCCGTAAGGACCGGTCATGTATCTTCCGAGTTCCGTATAGATGCCGCAGCCGTAGTTCGGAGTGCCTTTTAACACTTTTTCATATTTTTCTCTCACAGAGGAACCGATATATTCGATATCCGCTTCCTTTTCCTCAGGTCTGTAGGGTATTCCGATGCCTCCCGAGAGATTGACAAATTCGAATACCGCTCCTGTTTTTTCAGTCACTTCCGTGATCAGTTTGAACAATATTTCAGCCAGAGAAGCGTAATAAGTTTTCTCCGTAGTATTGCTCGCGAGAAATGCATGGATGCCGAATTTGTTTACACCGAGAGCTTTGAGTTTTGATACTGCCTCAAATATCTGTTCTCCGGTCATTCCGTATTTTGATTCTCCGGGGGTGCCCATGATCGCATTTCCGAGCTTGAAATCGCCGCCGGGATTATATCTTACGCAAACTGTCCCCGGGATCCCGCCGTGCTCCTTCAGAAAATCGATCATCGTGATATCGTCGAGGTTTATATACGCTCCGAGTTTTCTCGCGTATTCGAAATCGGCAGCAGGTGTCACGTTTGAAGAGAACATTATCTCTTTTCCGGAAAAACCGACGGCTTCCGCCATCATAAGTTCCGTATAAGAAGAACAGTCTGCGCCGCATCCTTCCTCCTTCAAGATCTCAAGGATGAACGGGTTGGCGCAGGCTTTTACCGCATAATACTCTTTGAAGTTTTTATTCCATGAGAAGGCTTTTTTGAGACCGCTTGCGGCTTTTCTGATACCCTCTTCGTCATAAACGTAAAAAGGTGTACCGTATATCGCGCCGATCTCTTCGGCCTTTGCTTTGTCGAAAAAAAGTTCCTTTGCCATAATGTTCCCGATCCTACGGAAGGATTCGCGTAAAGTCCGAATGCGCCTTTACACGTGGGATATATTATATAATAAATTATTCCTCTTTTTCAACTGGTTTAAATATAACAGATCCGCTGTCCTGCCTTTATTTTACTTTACAGCTTCGGTCTTCTCATTTTTCTCGCAGCCATCACTCCAGAAGAGTCGCCCACAATTCGTTGCATTTCGTCTCGATTAACTGCAGCGTATCCTTGAAGTCTCTCTTGTTGTTAAGATGATCCGCGATTATCGTATGAAGGTTCTCGTGGAATATCTGATAAAGCTCCGGAGGAACTTCACTTGCCCAGCCGAATGAGATGGCCTCGGGATATTTTGCAAATGCGTCGTAGTTGTAAGATCCTTTGTCGAAAGGAAGCTTCCATGCGTCCGTCTCGATGACGTCTCTTCTCGTCGGGATACCTCCTCCGATGATGCTGTTGAAAGCGACCTGGCCATCATATGTGAGAAGCGTAAGAGCAAACGTTGCCGCTGCGTCGGGGTTCTTCGTTTTACTGTAAACGATATATCCGAATGTTCCCGCGGGGATCGTTCTCACAGGTGTGAGAGGAGGACATACGACGTCCATCTCAAGTCCGACCGCGTTGTACTGCTCCATATTGGCCACTCTCTCCTGCCAGAGCATTCCCTGACGGTGTGAGTAAATAAATCCGTAGCTCTGCGGATTCTGGAGGTTTGCGTGTATAGCGCCTATCTCGCCTTGCAGTCCGCCTGTCGAAGCGTATCCTCTTCTGATGAGGCTTACAAGTTCTTCGATACCTCTGACGACGTTTTCGTCTGAGGCGAGTCTTACCTTTTTATTGACTTTGTCTGACCACTGTCCGCCCCATCCGTAGAAAAAATAAATTATCGGGAATGATTCACCGTAAACGTCTATTAAAATACCTGTCTGTTCGAGAGATCCGTCGGCGGCCGTTTTAGTAAGAGCCGGGCAGTATTTGTTTACAAGATCGTCCCATGTCCATTCGTCTGTGGGTTTATCAAGTCCCGCTTCTCTTAGCATCGTGAGATTGCAGAGGAAGACAGTCCTCGTGATATCGGAAGGCACAAAATACAGATAACCTCTCAAAAGGCCCTGATCGTAAACTTTCGAATAAACCTGCTGAACGTCGATATTGAGGTTTTCAATGTATGCGTCAAGAGGCATTGCAGCCTTGTATCTTACCGCATAATCGTAGGTGTTTCCTTCAGCAGAGTAATAAACATCTCCTATATCGCCCGACGCGACCTGAACTACGAACTGTCCCCAGTCAATGATATCTTTTCTCACAGTTACATCGGGATATTTTTCATTGTATGTTTTGATCCACTTGTCGAGCGCGACTTCAGAATCGTTGCCCGATCTCAAATACGTGGATACTTTTATCTTGCCTTTAGGCTCAACCTTATATCCTTCAGGAAGCACAGGCTCAACATAAGGCTCCGGTCCGCAAGACACCATTGTGGCTCCGATGACAATCACAAGTGCGAGGATGATCCATTTAATCATTTTCTTCATTTTTTCATCACTCCTTTGCATTTAAGTACCAAAAATGCGTTAAGTTTATTTTAACAACCCGCCGATGCCTTGTCAATAAAAATTGACAACTTCCTGCACCGACGGGTCGTAAAAATCAATATATTATTCTGTTAAATTATCGGTCATTCGCCTTCAGTGTAAATCTCCGCCCATTTCTCATTGCAGAGTCTTTCCAGCATCGCAAGCGTGTCCGTGTAAGATCTCTTATTGTTAAAATGATCGGGTATCATCGTATGGATGTATCTTTCAATGATCTCATTGAGCTCCGGAGGAACGCCTCCCGTTCCCCAACCTGAGCAGAACGCTTCCGGATATACCGTATATGCGTCATAGTTGTATTCGCTCGTTTCGAAAGGAAGTCTCCAAGTGTCTGTCGCGCCAGCGTCTCTTCTTGTGGGAATTCCTCCTCCTACGATGCTGTTGAATGCGACCTGTCCGTCAAACGAAAGGAGTTCAAGAGCGAATGTCGCAGCGGCGTCCGGGTTCTTCGTTTTACTGTAAACGACATATCCGAAAACGCCTCCCGGGCATGCTCTTGTGGGAGATAAAGGAGGACATACGACGTCCATCTCAAGTCCGAGTTCCTGATAAGTCTGCCTGTTCTTTATTCTGTCCTGCCAGAGCATTCCGGCGTGGTGAGCGTATTTAAAACCGTAATCCTGAGGGTCTCGAAGGTTTGCATGGACCGCTCCGACTTCTCCCGTAAGTCCTGTCGTCGTAGCATATCCTTTCGAAATAAGATCGACCAGAGCTTTGATTCCCTTTACAACTTTCTCATCCGAGTAAAAATGCGTCTTTTTGTTTACCCGGTCATATGCTTCTCCGCCCCAACCGTGGAAGAAATAGAAGAGCGGCATCGCTTCGCCGTAGGCTTCTACGAAAAGGCCTACCTGAGCGAGAGTTCCGTCCGCATTGACCTTGTGAAGCGCAGGGCAATATTCGTCAACGAGCTGATCCCATGTCCATTCGTTTGTCGGCTTATCAAGACCTGCTTCGCGAAGAGCCGAAATATTGACAAGGAATACACTTCTCGTAATATCGGAAGGTACGACGTAAAGAAGCCCGTTGTAAACGCCAGATTCGTAAACGAGAGAATATACCTGCTGGACGTCGATATCAAGATTCTCGATATATGCGTCCAAAGGCATTGCCGCCTTATATTTTACCGCATATGTATAAGCGTCGCCCGCAGACGCATAGTAAACATCACCTATATCGCCGGATGCGACCTGCACCGGGAACTGAGCCCATTCGATTATGTCTTTTCTGACCTTTACATCAGGGTATTTTTCGTTGTAGACCTTGATCCATTTGTCAAGCGCGATCTCCGATTCAGCGCCCGATCTTAAATACATCGAAGCTTTGATCCTGCCGGAAGGTTTTACCTGATAGTCTTTAGGCAGAACGGGTTCAACATATCCGTCGTTATTACATGCGAGAAGCGAAAGGCCCATTGCTATCACAAGAGCAAGCGCTATCCACTTTATCGTTTTCTTCATTTAAGACACACTCCGTTTCTTTAAATGTTTATATACACGGGGTAATTTTAACAAACGATCTGTTGTGTGTCAATTACCGTCAGAAGATATTTCAAATTTTTCTTTTAAATGAAAAAAACGACGGCCGCATCAAAATGCAGCCGTCGTCGTAAGGATCTTAATTATTTAGAAAGCAGAGCTTTTCTCTTTAAAAGAACCACTGCTGCGGAAATTGCAACTGCGAATGCTGTAACGAAGAAAACAGCAGAATCACCGGTGGAAGTATTGTCTACTTCAAATACCTTAATGCTCTCAAAGAAGAATTCTGTTCCGGCATATGATACACCGATCTCACCGAGTAAGAGAGTAATGGCATACGTATCTTTGTATGCACCGTCATAAACGCCGTCCCAGTTCTCATGTGAACGAGTGGAATCCGTTGTTGCATCGTTAGAATCATATGTGAATGATACTTCATATTCATGCCACTGACTGTCACAGGCCATCTGAACTCCCGGATAACTGTTGACCTTTATCTCGGGAACTGTATTAAACTGTCCTTCCATGATCTTTGCTACGACGACAACACGATACGTCTTACCCTCTTCGAAGCCACCGCAAAGGATGTCAAGGTTTTCAAGCGCCGTATTGCAGAAGCATTCTCTTTCTGTATCGTTGATATAGTGGAGAGCATATCCCGTTGAACCATCTGAAAGTGTCGTCTGGGTTATCTCTCTTGTGGCAGTGACCTCTATAGGATATCCGTTTGATATAAATCCGAGATAGCCCTGGAATGTCTGCCAGTTGGGATGTTGTGACCATTCGCCGCTGTTGACCGCTACACCGTTTTCATACAAATACTCATAATCGCCGTAGCCTGATTCAGCAAGAAGATCTACCTCTTCAGCGCTTACGGGAACCAATGTTGCTATAGCGGATACCGCTACAAGCAACGCAACCAATAAAGCAGTAAGTTTCTTCATTAGAAAATACCTCCAAAAAAAATTTATTAATAACATTTTAACACACTCACGGAATAAATCAAGAGGAATATTAATAAAAAACGTTATCATCTTATGATAAGGGTCATGTAAACTTCAAACTCCGGCACATTTACAGTCAGATAAGCGCCGTCCACGGTAAGATCAGTCCCGTACGTAAGTTCCCTTATCTCTGCGACTATCGCGTGGTTTTCATATGACAAAAAACCGGAGCATCGTATAACGCTCCGGTAAAAAGACATTTTTAATCAGATCATTATCCTTCCGTATACAGCTCTGCCCATTTTTCATTACAGAGCGTCTCTATCTTCGAAAGTGTATCTTTGTAATCACGAACGTTGTTAAGATGATCGACGACGAATGTGTGTACGTATCTTTCAACTATCTCTACAAGTTCCGGAGGAAGAGTGCCTCTCCATCCGCCTCCTCCGACAGATTCCGGATAGACCGCGTAAGCGTCATAATTGTACTCGCTTTGTTCGAAAGGAAGTCTCCAGACGTCCGTAAGGCCAACGTCTTTTCTCGTCGGAATGCCTCCTCCGACGATACTGTTGAACGCAACTTGTCCGTCATATGTAAGGAGAGTCAATGCGAACGTTGCCGCGGCATCAGGGTTTCTCGTTTTACTGTAGACAAAATATCCGAAACCGCCGGCGGGTATATATCTGACAGGCGTAAGAGGCGGACAAACGACATCCATTTCGAGACCGAGCTCGTTGTATGAAAGCTTGTCCTTTATCCTGTCCTGCCAGAGCATTCCTCCGTGATGCGCGAATTTGAAACCGTAATCCTGAGGATCGCGAAGGTTCGCATGGATCGCTCCGATCTCTCCGCGAAGTCCCGTAGTCGTGGCGTAGCCTTTTCTGATGAGATCTATGATCTGCGTAATGCCTTCGACAACTTTTTCATCGCTGTAAAAATGCGTCTTTTTATTAACGGTATCTACGAGTTTGCCGCCCCAGCCTTCAAAGAAGAATTCGAGAGGCAATGCTTCTCCGTAGCATTCAACGAATATACCGACCTGCGCAAGAGACCCGTCAGGATTTACCTTGTGAAGAGCCGGACAGTAGGTGTTAACGAGATCGTCCCATGTCCAGTCGTTTTTGGGCTTGTCAAGTCCTGCCTCACGAAGCGCGCTGACGTTAACAAGGAAAACAGACCTTGTAATATCAGACGGAACGACGTACAAAAGTCCGTTATAAATACCTCCGTCATAGATCGACGTATAAACCTGCTGCACGTCTATATTCAGGTTCTCCACATACGCGTCGAGGGGCATCGCCGCTTTGTATTTTGTCACAACTTCGGCACATGTCACATTACCCGTAAAAAATACATCCCCTATGTCGCCTGCGGCTATCTGAACGGTGAACTGGCTCCATTCGATGATGTCCTTTTTAACTTTTACATTGGGATACTGTTCGTTGTAAACCTTGATCCATTTATCTATGGCGATCTCCGATTCGGTTCCCGATCTCAAATAGAACGATGCCTTGATCTTGCCGGTCGGATTTACTTCGTAACCGTCCGGAAGTTCCGGCGTAACATAGTCCTGCCTGTTGCACGCGAGAAGCGACGCTCCGAGCGCGAATACTATCAGCAGAACTGCCGCTCTCACAATGTTTCTTTTGGAAAATCTCATGACCCTCTCCTTTTGCTTTATTCTTCCACTACAAATCCGTCTATCGCCTCGTGCAGCGCGTCTATCCCGCTGCCGTTCAGACACGATATCGGTACGATTTGAATATTATCAGGTATCTTACCCGTTTTTCTTATCATTTCTATGTTTTTCGCGACCTGAGCTTTTGACAGCTTATCCGTTTTGTTTACTGTTACAATATAGTTCAGTCCGGAAGACCCCAGCCATTCTATCATCATTTTATCGTTTTTCGAAGGCTCGTGTCTGATGTCCAGCAGTAATATCACGAGATACAGCTGCTCCCTTTTGTTCAGGTAAAAATCAGTGATGTGGTTGAACATCCTGTTCTCTTTCGCCGACACGGACGCATAACCGTATCCGGGAAGATCGACGTAAAATATCTCGTCGTTTATATTATAAAAATTGAGCTGCCTCGTTTTACCGGGCGAGGCGCTCTCTCTCGCAAGATTGTTTCTGTTTACCAGTTTATTGATCAGCGAAGATTTGCCCGCGTTTGAGCGTCCCGCGAAAGCGATCTCAAGGAAATCCCCCTTGGGAAGCTGTTCCGGTCTCGCGACGCTTATGACAAATTCCGCGCTTGTGATCTTCATGTCATTCGATATGTAAAAAAGGGGCAGATCGCTGCCCCTTCTTCAGTTGCTCCTAAATATTATTATCACTCTTCGAAGAGTGTTGCCCACTTTTCGTTTGCTTCCTGCTCCATCGTTGAAAGCGTATCCTGATACGATTTGACGTTGTTGAAGTGGTTTGCAACGAGGTTGTTAAGGTACTTCGTGATTATTTCGCCTACCTCCGGAGGAACGGAGCATGCAGTCCAGCAAGCAACGAATGATTCCGGATAAGCGGTGAACGCATCATAGTTGAACTTATCTTCATCGAAAGGAAGCTTCCAGTTGCCTTTTTCAGCAACGTCTCTTCTCGTAGGAATACCGCCGCCGACAACGCTGTTGAACGCATCCTGTCCTTCGAATGTGCAAAGTGTCAAAACGAATGTCGCAGCAGCGTCAGGGTTTCTGGTCTTACTGTAAACGACATAGCCGAATGTATCACCGGGGATTACTCTCGTAGGTGTCTCTGGAACTGTAACAACGTCCATTTCAAGTCCGACCGCATTATACGTTTCCATATTTGCGATTCTGTCCTGCCATAGAATTCCGGAGTGCAGAGCGTATTTGAATCCGTATCCCTGAGGATCCTGGAGGTTCGCGTGCAGAGCACCGATCTCACCTCTGAGGTTTCTCGTTGAAGCATATCCTTTGTCGATCAGATCGATAACATGCCAGATACCTTCGAGAACCTTTTCATCTGAATAGAAGTGAGTCTTTTTGTTGACTGTATCGCACCATTTTCCGCCCCATCCTTCAAGGAAGTATGTGAGCGCAGGGACCTCGTCATCCGTCTGGATGTAAATGCCGACCTGCTCGTATGTTCCGTCAGTGGCTACCTTACGAAGAGCCGGACAATAATCATTGTAGAATTCATCCCATGTCCATGTCATCGCGGGGACCTTGAGACCTGCTTCACGAAGAGCTGATACATTTATGAGGAATGTGCTCTGTGAAATATCGGAAGGAACCATGTAAAGACGGCCGTTGTAGCAACCGAGATCATAAACGTTCGTGTAGATCGACTGAACGTCAACTCCGAGGTTGTCAACATAAGCATCAAGAGGCATTGCACCTTTATATCTCACAGCGTAATTGTAAACGTCGAGGTCTGATGTGTAATAAACGTCACCGATGTCTCCTGCCGCGACCTGTACGGGGAACTGAGCCCATTCGATGATATCACGCCTTACTTTGACATTCGGATAGTTCTCGTTGTAAACCTTGATCCACTTGTCGAGAGCGATCTCAGACTGTTCGCCGGACCTCAGGTACATCGAGACCTTGATCCTGCCCGAAGGATCGACAACATAATCTTTCGGAACTTCAGGATCGGCATACGGAGCATTGTTGCACGCCATCAAAGAGAGAGCGAGTGCGGAAACAAGCACAAGAGCGACCCATTTTACGATTTTCATTTTCATAATAAAATACTCCAATCTTTTTAAGGGATATTTTTTTACATTATAATGTTTTCGGCAGAGTAATGCAAGTGCCAAGTTTGTTTTTTCACTGCATTATTTGAAAAAAATTTTTTAATACCAAAGATTTGCGCAAAAGCCTGATCTGCTGTATAATATGGCATGTCCGAACCTTGACAACAGAACAGCGAATCAGTCTTACTAAGGAGGAATGTGATTGTCATTCTTAAGTAAAATCTTCAAGAAAGGTCAAAGATCCGGTAAAAAAAGTGATCTTCCGAGCGCTATCGCATTCGTCGACTATGAACATTGGTTCATCAGCATGGAAACAAAATACAATGCCACGCCTGACATCGACGAATGGTTTGAATCACTGAAGAAAAGGTGCAATATCACAGAAGTCATATTTTTCGCGAACTTTTCAAAATTTGAGCATAAGGAAGAAGAAGTCAAGAAAATACGCGCTTTCACAAATAAGATAATAGACACTTTTAACCCCGACAGGGTTTCCGAAAAGGACTACACCGATTTCATCATTCTTGACAACATTTATCAAAGCATAATTCAAAACGACAAAAACGACATGTATATTCTCTTCACCGGAGACGGTCATTTCCATTCAGTCATCGCTTTTCTCAAGACGTTCTGCGGAAAAGAGGTAGGCGTTTACGGAGTAAAAGGTTGCATAAACAAAAACCTTTATTCATCCGCGAACTGGGTGGTCGAAGTTGAATACGAAGCAAAAACGACTGAAAAAATATATGATTGTATTTTCAGAAATCTCGATATGGTACGAAATACTCCGGGTCTGATACCCACTTTCAGAAAAACAGTTCAGGTCGTTTCGTCGCAAAACAACATTCCCGATTATCTCGCAAAAAACAGTCTCCTGGAGCTGATAGGCAAAGGTTATATAAAGCAGGTCACAAGGCCTGTTCCGAAAGGCAGTTCGGGAGATGAAGGCGAGAGCATTCGGGCGCTCGTAGTGGACTGGAAGAGAGTTTCCAGAGACAAACTGTGGACGCCAGGCGGCCGTTCATCAAACAAATTCTAAATAATACTAAAGACATGCTGTTCTGATCAAATATCAAAGGCAATCGGCAAAAACGCCTTTTCCGCGCATCGGGTCCTGATGATCCTGCAATTCGGAAAAGGCGTTTTCGTTTGCAATAATTATTTACACGATATTTTTACATACAAAAAACCCCGCGACGCCCGATCTTTTTCAAACGTCACGCAGGTTTTGTTTGCGTAATATACTTCCCTTTTCTGCTGTTATCCTTTGAAGAAAAAACCGTGAACGGCCGGCTTATTTAGCCTGCGCGTTCATGGCCTTTGCCATTCTGGACTTCTTGCGCGCTGCAGCGTTCTTGTGGATGATGCCGCGTGACGCGCCGGAATCGAGATCCTTGAACGTCTGTTTTACGACTTCTTCTTTATTGTCCGCATTCTCTGCGATAGCTTTTCTTGCTTTCTTTACAGATGTCTTAAGAGCAGACTTCTCCGCTATATTTCTCTCGTGTTTAGCATTTGATACGAGAACTCTTTTTTTCGCTGATTTAATGTTAGGCAATTAAATACACCTCCGTAACTTTTGCTGCCGTTTTTTTGACAGCGACGGCAATTATAACATATAAAAACGCCTTGTGCAACAATTATTTTGCTCAAAATCGAATTTTTCAGCCTGTTTTTGACTCTTTTAACGTAAAAAGAACAGTTTTTTTGTTTTTCCTTTCAGTCTTCGAACTCGTATCTGGCGGCTGAAAGAGCGAATATCGAAGCTGTTTCCGTTCTCAGGATCCTCTTTCCGAGAGTCACTGATATAAATCCGTGCGATGTCATAAAATCATATTCAGCACGGGATATGCCTCCTTCGGGCCCGATGAAGATCATCAAACCGTCTGAAATGCATTTTGCCCTTACGTCAGGATCGTTGATCGCGGACCTTAGCGTTCTCTCAGTCTCATTTTCATAAGGCATGATCTTGGCGTATCCGAAGTATCTGCCCGCAAAATCTATTTTCGAAAGTTCAACGGGTCTTTCGACTTTCGGGATCATATCCCTTCCGCACTGCTTCGCGGCTTCTTCAGCGACCTTCTGCCACCTTGCGGCTTTCTTGTCCATGTCCTTCTCCGTCTGAAAACGTACGACTGTTCTTTCGCACATCGCCGGAATGATCTCCACAGCTCCGAGTTCGACAGCTTTCTGTATGACGAATTCTGTCTTCTCTCCCTTGGGTATTCCCTGAATGAGTGTGATCTTTATCTCCGGTTCGAGAGATCCTTCCGATCTGGACTCTATCGACATCAATATTTTATCCGAGGAAAAATCAATGACGGCACAGCGAAAACGCCTGCCGTCATCTGATACAATTTCACATTTGTCACCTTTGCGAGCTCTTAAAACATTCTTAAAATGGTTCACGTCCGCGCCCGTAAGGTATACCTGTCTCTTCTCTTCATCGATCTGATCAGCAGGGACATAAAATCTCGCCATATCCCGTGATCATTCTTCCTTCGGGAGCTCGCTCGTACAATTCGGGCATCTGCA
>JAEEGL010806283.1_pt1 | contig 23013 bp, 11 predicted proteins | sample 9134231 | NCBI WGS metagenome assembly JAEEGL01 (sample SAMN16246548, study PRJNA631951) | gut metagenome | biome: gut microbiome; feature: rumen; material: fiber-attached | host: Bos | place: Iran: Karaj | collected 2018-10
ATCACCATTCCAGTTACCGCACCAGAATGGGAGTTTGAGTTCTTCTACCCATCCACCTTCAGTTTCTGCAGGTCCAACCTGAACATACTTACCATCAATACCGTTCTCATCACTATAGGTTGCGGCAATGTTCCAACCCTGTGGTACAACATCTGTAGCACCGTCGAAGTTCGTGATAAGACCACGGCTGTCGTGGTAGTAGAACTTAGACATGCTCGTACCATAAATAGATTCCACAGTAATCTGTCCTTCTGTGGTACATTCAGGAACCACAATCGTAATAGCACTGCGTGAATCATTGATGCTCTTGATCTCAGCTGTCTTTCCATCAGGGAAGGTAACAGTCAACGGCACATTAGGATCGTCGACGAAGTAGCTGCCGTAGATGGTGGCTATAGAACCGGGTTTTGCGTATTCGCAAGACATCTGTGCTACGTTAGGAGCAGGAATCACCACATGGAAGTCGTACGTCAGCGTGTCATGATTCTGGGTAATCAGGTAAATCTTGTCAGTCACCAGGTCGGGAATGGCACTGGGAATCTGTACGATTAATGTGTTACCTGTAATGAAACTGGTATTTAGGATGGCCTTCTTGTCGTTGAAGTAAATCTGCTGAATACTTGTCAGATTGTTACCTACCAGGCAGATGGTAGCCTGCGGGTAGGCTTGGACGAGCAGTGAGTCGCCGGCACTGGCAGAGGCGGGACGGATGTAGTTGATGGTGGGAACACCATCCGACAGTTCAAACTCGTCGGGGTGGTCCTTCTTACATGACTGCAGCGAGAAGCCGATGGTCATGGCCATTGCTGCCAGTAGGAGTCCGCTTATTTGATGATAGTATTTCATAATTATCAATTATTATCAATTATCTATTTAAAATGAAATGCCGCTGAGGTCATAATCTACCGGAGCTTCCATCAACAGCGGGTTGAAGGTGATGTCAGCAGTAGGAAGGGGGATGGTAAAGCTGCGGTCAGTCACATTGGGAGCTTCCTTCGACGTGTCGTAGTTGTGCTTCGACGGGTCAACATTGAAGGCACCGCTCTCATAGTAGTTCTTGTACAGGTCGTTCAAGGAGTTGTAACTGTTGCGACGCTGTGCCTTTATCTCGTTGATGGCGCCCTGCGGGTCGTAGTAGTAGCGACGTACGTAGTCGTACCAACGGTCACCCTCGCAGGCCAGCTCTAAGCGGCGCTCCTTCCAGATGTCCTCCCAAGTGATGGAAGTGGGGCGTTCGTAGCCTTTTACGGAGCGGTGGCGTACCTGATAGAACGCATCAATCACCTCTGCGTTGCTGGATGACGTGCTATTGCCCATGGCTGCCTCGGCGTAAATCAGATAGACGTCAGCCAGACGCAGGATATGGGTATAGAGTGCGTAAGCCATACGGCCGGCAGCGCTGCCATAGAAGCGGGCGTGGTCGGCATTGTTGCCATAGAGGTGCTTCACCTCGTGGGCACCGGTGGGACTCTCCCACTGGCCTGGGCCGGGATGGCCGTCAGCCTCGTAACCGCCATAACAGTATTTCAGGATTTCAAAACCGCCACAGTCTGCATAGAAGTAGTCGTAGTGGTCTCCTACCATCATCAAGGTAGCCTTGCGGCGCTCATCAACATTCTGACGGTTCAGACTGAGAGCGTTCTCGTTGAAGGCATCCTGCAGATCAACAGACGGGCCACCCCATCCGCCCCAGCAGTCGCCGTTCTCGTCAAAGCCCTCAATCATGAGGTCGCTCTGGAAGGTGTTCTGGCACGTCCAGTGAGCACCCATTGTCCATGCCCATGAGAAAAGAGCCTCGTCGCAGACGTTGTTCTCACCACGGAAAATGTCAGAATAGGACTCCATCAGCTGACGTCCGCTGTTCTTGATGACGTCTTGAGCCAGTTCAGCAGCTTTGGCAAGGTCTTCAGCGTTGCGCTGATGTGCAGTACATACGGTGTAGCTATAGGCACCGGGGTTGTAGGTGGCGTTATCCTCACTGAAACCGGCCTTGGTCAGATAAACTTTGGCCAGCAGAGCCTTGGCACAGTATTTGTCGAGGCGTCCGTTCTTGGTGGGGTCTTTCTCGGGCAGCAACTCGATGGCCTTCTCCAGCACCTTGATGATATAGTTATATACCGTGCTGATCTTGGCCTTGTGAACAGTGGCCGACTGTTGGCTGTTGATGATTTCCGTAGGGTTGTGAATGATGGGTACGGCACCGAACGTGCGGACCAGATAGAAATAGGCCATAGCCTTCCATGCGAGACATTCACCCATTGTAGCCTTCTTCACGGCTTCCGAGGCACCCGTAGCATTCTTGATGTTGTTGTACACCGTTGTGGCATGGGTGTTCACAGCCCACAGCGAGGCACTCATGTTAGCCAGGTCGGCATCCTCACCATTCAGCGTGAAGGTCAAATAGGGAGAACTGCCCCAATAGTAGTTGCCCGACATGACCTCACCAGTCTTGAAGAAACCGCGCTGGAAGTCGTACCAGGGTGAGTTGTACAGGTAGTTGACACCTGCGCGGCACTGTGCATCGTTGCTATAATAGTTGGAGGTGTCATAGCCGTCTTCGGTAGGTCTGTCCAGGAATGTGTCGCAGGACGACAGTGCCAGACCCATCAGAGCGATGCATGCTATCGATTTAAAATAATATAGTTTCATAGTAAATACCTTAATTATATTAGAATGACATGTTAAGACCAAATGAGTAAACTGTCGGTGACGGATAGCGGCCGTTGTCGAGACCATAGACGTAACCGTTGGTGTCGGCCGTAGAGGCGCCGACCTCAGGATCATAGCCGTCATACTTTGTGAAGGTTAAGAGGTTCTGGATGTTGCAGTAAACGCGTACATTGTCCAGACCGGCCTTCTTGACCCATTTCTTGGGAACGGTATAACCCAGTGTGATGTTCTTCACACGCAGGTAGCTGCCGTCCTCCACATAGCGGTCGCTGATGCGACGGTTGTTGTTCGGGTCGTTCAGACGGACGGCAGGCATACCGGTAGGATTGGTCACCTGAACGTTATTCACGTCATCGTACCAGTTCCATACGGTGCCGGAGTTCTGTCCGACAGAACCTGCTGAATAGTCTTTGTTAGCATCAATAGCAGTAATGACTGAACGGTCTCTTACTGTCGCTGCCTGGTTCTGCCAGACACTGTTCATGCCGTCGAGCTTCATGCGCAGGTAGTTGAATACCTTGTTCCCATAAGAGCCATTAATGAAGATGCTCAAGTCAAAGTCCTTGTAACGGAAGGTGTTGGTCCAGCCAAAGGTGTACTTAGGCATAGGATTACCGATGTAGGTACGGTCGTTCTCGTCAATCTTGCCGTCGCTGTTCAGGTCTTTGTACTTGATGTCACCCACCCAGACGGTATTATAGCGATTGAAACCACTGCTTGGATAGGAAACGGGCTTTGCTGAGGTCTCCAGGTCCTCGAGGTCAGTATAAACACCGTCGCAGACATAACCATAGAACTGGAACAGCGGCTGGTCAACGTCGCTCTTTGATACAACGTCTGTCCACATTCCATAGCCCCAGATGGCTGCACTGGCAGTGCCGGCCAGTTCCTTCAGCTTGTTTTTGTTAAAGGAAATCTCAAACTCAGAGTCCCATGAGAAATCCTTGGTAGTGATGGGGTGGGTGTTCAGTGTGATTTCAAGACCCGTGTTCTCTATCTTACCATAGTTACCCCAGGGGGCTGCAAGGGCAGAAGAGCCATTACCACTGGTTCCCATGTATGAACCCAGCTGCATAGGCATCAGCATGTCGTTAGATACTTTCTGATACCAGTCAATGGTCAGGTTGAACTTGTTGTTTAGGAAACCGAGGTCGATACCCAGGTTGGTCTGCTCCTGTTTCTCCCAGTGAATCTCATTATTCGAGATACGGGCAGGACGCTGTGAGACACCCAGGCCAGACTCCATGACGGAGAGGTCGGAAGCCCACTTGCCACCACCGATGTTGGAGTTACCGGTCTGTCCCCAACCGATACGCAGTTTACCGTTGGAAAGCCACTTCTCTGTGAACTTCTTGATAAACGGCTCGTTGGAGAAGCGCCATGCCAGGGCGAAGGAGTGGAATGAACCCCAGCGCATGTCAGGACCGAAATTCGAGCTGCCGTCGCGACGGAACGTGTAGGTCAGCAGGTAGCGGTCGTCATAATTATATGTTTCACGGGTAAAGAACGATGACATGGCGGCAGAGCCAAAGCCAGAGCCAATCTGTGCTTCACCGGTACCCAGTGCTGGATTCTGGATGGAGTTAGAGGGCAGGTCGGTATTGAAAAGACTTGCATAGTCCCATTTGCTCTCCCAGCATTCCTGGCCCAACATGGCCGAGAAGCTGTGCTTGCCAATCTGTCCGTTGTAAGTGAGATAGTTCTTGATCTGGATAAACTGTCCTGTAGTCTTCTGCAGACGGGCTTGGTTCTGTGCTTTTGTCCAGTTGCCGAGGTTCACGGTCGGCTCAAAGGTTGAGGCGCGGTCCCAGTTGAAGTTATAGCCCAGTTCAGTATGCCAGACAAGTCCCTTCATGAATGTTACCTCGCCAAAGATGTTGCCGTTCAGCAGGTTACGCTTGTAGCGGTAGTCGTTCATCAGTGCCAGGGCTACTGGGTTGGGATTGCTCATTCCCTCACGGGATACGGAAGTATAGCCGCCTTCGATGTCGTAGATGGGCTGATAAGGAGGCGTGGTCAGTGCGTAAGTAATGACACCCTCGTCTTGGTCGGCCTTCAGCAGTTTCTCTGAGGTGTGCGAGTAGGTGGCGTTAAGTCCCAGCTTCAGCCAGGGTTTCAGCTGTGCGTCTAAGTTGATGCGGGCACCATTACGCATGAAGTTGGAACCGATGATGGTACCATCCTGATTCATGTAGTTGGCACTGACATAATATTTTACCACATCTGTACCACCCTGTGCACTCACCTGATGTTGGTGCTGCAGGGCTGTGCGGAAGATGGCATCCTGCCAGTTAGTACCCTTGCCCAGAGTGCTGGGATCACTCAGAGAGGCGTCCTCGGTAGCAGAATTCTGAGCCACCATGTCATTATAGAACTCAGCAAATTCGCGTAGGTTCAGCATATCGATGCGCTTGGTCTGTCGCTGCCAGGCCACCATGCCGTCGTAACTGAACTTGGCCTCGCCGCTCTTACCATGCTTGGTGGTAATGAGCACAACACCATTGGCACCCTGTGCACCGTAGATGGCTGTTGCCGAAGCATCTTTCAGAATTTCCATAGACACGATGTCGTTGGGGTTGATGGTAGATAGCGGGGACACCGACGATACGGAACCGTTACCCAGACGGTCGCCAAGACCTACCGAAGCACCGGAGGAGTTGGAATTGTTCCAGATGACACCGTCGATGACGTAGAGAGGCTCTGCACCGGCATTGATGGTAGCCTGACCACGGACACGAATAGAGGTGGAGGAACCAGGAGCACCAGAGGTGGCCATGGAGGTCACACCAGCCACACGACCGGCAAAGGCCTGGTCGAGGTTGGTGATAATAGACCCCTTCATCTTCTTCTCGTCCATAGAACCGGTAGCACCAGCAAGGTCGCTTTTCTTCATGGTACCATAACCGACGACTACCACCTCTTCAAGCATCTGCTTGTCCTCTTCGAGGATGATGTTGTAGTGGCTTTGGCTGCCAATCTTTATTTCCTTCGAAAGGTAGCCGATGTAGGAAATAACCAGCGTTTCGCCTTGGCCGGCCTGAAGTGTGAAGTTTCCGTCAAAGTCGGTGGCAACACCAGTTGACGTCCCCTTCACGACAACACTTGCACCAATCACGGGCCCCATGGCGTCGCTGACGGTACCAGTAATCTTTTTCTTCGCCTGTTGTACCTCAGTGGGCAGCGGTGATCTGCCCTCTGCAGCATACGTCACGGGCGAATAGCCTAACAGGACTAATGTGCATAATCCTGCCAGCAGAGTGTTTTTACTGCAATCTAGATTCATACATTTGTTTATTAGTTAATAGTATATCAATAATAATTTCTGTATATTAATAGTTTGTCGAGTGCAAAGATAACTTAAATCTTTGAATTATCCTTGGTTTTTATTGTCTTTTTTTGATACTTTTTTATAATTGTACCAATGATGGTCAAAAAAGTATTAGGTGTTTTCACAAAAAAGTGCTATCTTTGCATCGGTAAAACTAGAAACCACTAACAATGTTATGAGAAAAATCTTATATTTCTTTTGGCTGCTGGTACCATTCTTGACACAGACCGTTCAGGGACAGATCCGTGGCAATAGTATTCTGGTGACTGTTGTCCCTGACCATAGCGACTGGTGCTATGCGGTAGGTCAGACGGCAACGTTCAAGGTGAGTGTGACGCGTCACAATACCTTATTGAATAATGTAACCGTTGATTACGAGGCTGGACCAGAGATGTATCCGGAAGTCAAGAAACAGAATGTGGTGTTGAAGGACGGCACACTGATGCTGAAAGGCAAGATGACTAAGCCTGGCTTCTATCGGGTGGATGTCAAAGCCTACGTAGGTGGCAAGGAATATAAAGGAGCCTGTGGGGCTTCCTTTTCGCCTGAGCAATTGGTACCTACTACGGTAATGCCAGCTGACTTTTCGGATTTTTGGCAGAATGCCATCCATGAAGCCCGCAAGGTAGATCTCAATCCGACCAAGCGACTGCTGCCAGAGCGTTGTACGAAGGATGTGAATGTCTATGAGGTCAGTTTCCAGAATATGCAGTGGAACTGGCGCACCTATGGCATCCTCTGTGTGCCCGTCAAGGAGGGGAAGTACCCGGCCTTGTTGCGTGTCCCTGGAGCTGGTGTCCGTCCATACAGCGGTGATGTTTATACCGCCTCGCAAGGTGTCATCACCTTGGAAATCGGTATTCACGGTATCTCGGTGACCATGCCCCAGCAGGTCTATGACGATGTGTTTAATGGCGCGTTGATGAACTATTGGGACTTTGGCTATGAAGACCGTGACAAGAGCTATTACAAACGGGTGGTAGTGGGATGTATCCGCGCTTTGGACTATATTGAGCAGTACACTCCTTGGAACGGACAACAACTGGGTGTGACGGGTTCCAGTCAGGGCGGTTTCCTCACGTTGGCAACTGCTGGTATAGATAAACGTGTTACCTGCTATGCACCTGTGCATGCTGCCCTCTGTGACCATACGGCATCGCTGAAAGGTGTAGCCTGCGGATGGCCGCACTACTTCTATCAAATGAGAAATGATAAAGGAGAAATGAGAAATGAGAACGACCCGTTGATAAAATCACGTGTGGTGACGAGCCGCTACTACGACGGGGTCAATTTCGCCCGTCTGATTACTGACCGGCAGAAAGGCTGGTTCTCGTTTGGCTATAACGATGACGTGGTACCGCCAACAACGGCCTGGGCTACGTACAATATCGTGAAAGGTCCCAAGGAGATTGTTCCCTATCAGGCTACTTGGCACTACTGGCATCAGGAACAGTGGGACGAATGGGAGAACTGGTTGCTGAAACAACTTAAAAATAAAGATTAAAAAATATATTACGGTGATGAAAAGCTATATTTATACAATAGGTATAACCTTATTAATAAGCGCATGCGGTCAAAAGACCATAGTGGAAAAGACAATCGGTGAGCAGTTGGCTGACCGTTTGCAGTCACTGCAACAGAAGGGAATCATGATGGGACATCAGGATGACCCGATGTATGGCGTGGCGTGGCCAGGTACCTACGCTGGCGACAGTGCTGAACTGGGCAAGAGTGATGTGTTGGAGACCGTTGGCGACTATCCTGCCGTGATGGGCTTTGACCTGGGCGGTATCGAAATGGGCGATGCCAAGAATCTGGACAGTGTGCCGTTTACAAGAATCCATGACGAACTGATAGCCCACCATGAGCGTGGCGGTATCGTGACGTTAAGCTGGCATCCGCGTAATCCGCTGACTGGCGGAACGGCGTGGGACACCAAGGACTCTACCGTGGTGAAGAGCATACTTGAAGGCGGTTCACAACATGAGAAGTTCCAGACGTGGATGAAACGGGTAGGGGACTTCGTGGAAATGCTGAAGGACAAGGACGGACAGCCCGTGCCCATTATCTTTCGTCCCTGGCATGAGAACAACGGCTCGTGGTTCTGGTGGGGCCAGTTGCTCTGTACGGATGATGAGTTCCACGGATTGTGGAACATGTTACAGGACTATATGAACAGTCGTGGCTTTGACAATCTGCTGTGGAGCTATTCGCCCAATCTGGATGGCGGCTGGACGGAAGAACGTTTCCTGCAGCGCTATCCCGGCAACGACCGTGTGACACTGATTGGTGAGGATGCCTACCAGTGGGGCACCGAGGAGGACTTCAAGAACGCATTGGTCGCTGATCTGACGTTCCTCAGCGACTTTGCCAAGAAGAATGGCAAACAGTTAGCCATGACGGAATGTGGCCTGAAGAATATGACGGACTCCACATGGTGGACGCGCGTGCTGCTGCCTGTTATGGAACAGTATCCCGTCAGCTATTTCCTGCTATGGCGCAACTACAAGGAGGAGTATTTCGGCCCATCGCCAGATTTGCCGTGTGCAGCTGACTTCAAGAAACTGTACGAGGCCAAGAATACGATGTTTTTGAAAGAAATCTCGAAATAACGAATTGTCGAAATAACGAAATATCGAAAAACCACAATGAGCAATTTTCAAGAGAGAGTGAAGGCGTTGCGAGCTCACCATGAGGAGTTGCTGACGCGCAAGAACGAACCCGTAGAGTGGGGCAACGGCATCTATGAGAAGTACAAGTTTCCTGTCCTGACCGCAGATCACACCCCGTTGGAGTGGAAGTATGACTTCTGCGAGAAGGACAACCCATACCTGATGCAGCGTATCATGATGAATGCCACGCTGAACAGCGGTGCCCTCAAATGGCAGGGCAAATATCTGCTGATAGTTCGTGTGGAAGGTGCGGACCGCAAGTCATTCTTTGCTGTGGCCGAGTCGCCTAACGGTATCGACAACTTCCGTTTCTGGGACGAACCGATAACAATGCCTGAGGACGTGATACCCGCCACCAACATCTACGACATGCGCATCACACAACATGAGGACGGCTGGATATATGGTGTGTTCTGTGCCGAGCGTCACGATGACTCGCAGCCCGGCAACCTCAGCGCTGCCACGGCGACGGCAGGCATTGCCCGCACCAAGGACCTGAAAACATGGGAGCGGCTGCCCGACCTGAAGTCGAAGAGCCAACAGCGCAACGTCGTGTTGCATCCGGAGTTCGTCAATGGCAAGTATGCCTTCTACACCCGTCCACAGGACGGCTTCATCGATACGGGCAGTGGCGGCGGCATCGGCTGGGCATTGGTCGATGACATCACCAATGCGGAAATCAAGGAAGAGATAATTATCAATGAGCGTCGCTACCATACCATTACTGAGGTGAAAAACGGTGAGGGTCCGCACCCCATCAAGACGCCGAAAGGATGGTTGCACTTAGCTCATGGCGTTCGTGGTACTGCCGATGGTCTGCGCTATGTATTATATATGTATATGACTGCCCTGGACGATCCCACCAAGGTGATAGCCCGTCCCGGCGGTTACTTCCTCGTCCCTGAGGGTCATGAGTATTTGGGCGACGTGATGAATGTGGCCTTTGCCAACGGTTGGATAGCTGATGATGACGGTCATGTGTTCATCTACTACGCTTCTGCAGACACCCGTATGCATGTGGCGACATCCACTGTTGACAAGCTCATTGACTACTGCATGAACACTCCCGAGGACGGCTACTACACGGCTGCTTCCGTAGAGACCATCAAGCGCTTGGTAGAGAAAAATCGTAAATTGTAAATCGTTAAATCACAAAAATCTATGGCTACACTCAAAGAAAAAATCGGCTATGCCTTAGGCGATGCCGCTGCTGGTGGCATCACCTGGAAAGTGATGTCCATCGCCTTCCCCCTGTTTTTCACTAATGTCTTCGGACTGACCTTTGCTGATGCAGCCACGCTGATGCTCATCGCTCGTATGTTCGATGTTGTCACCGATCCGCTAATGGGTTCGTTGGCCGACCGTACTCAGTCTCGTTGGGGTACCTACCGTCCGTGGCTCATTTATGGTGCCATTCCTTTCGGCCTCATCTTCGCTCTGCTGCTCTATACCCCCGACTTCGGCCCTGTGGGTAAGCGCATCTGGGCTTACTCACTGTACCTGCTGATGATGGCAGTCTATACAGCGGTCAACGTGCCGTATGGTTCGTTGTTGGGAGTGATGACCGATGACGACAACGAGAAAAACCAGTTCTCGTCGTTCCGTATGGTGGGTGCCTACGCCATGGGTTTCATCACCCTGCTGTCGTTCCCCTATCTGCAGAAGATGGTTGGTGGCAGCGACCAGCACCAATATGCTGTGTTGGGTGCTTTCTTCGGCGTGTTAGCTGCAGTGGGTACTTTAGCCTGTGGCCTGCTTACCAAGGAACGCCTGAAACCCGTCCGTGCCGAGAAGTTCTCGTTCAAGCAGTTCGGTGACCTGTTCCGCAACAAGCCATGGATATTTCTGACGCTTATCGGTATCTGCACGAATTTCTTCAACGGCTTCCGCTATGCCGTGGCAGGCTATCTGTTTGAATACTGTCTGAAAGGCGACGTGACGGTCAGTGGCCTCATCATCAACTACACGGTATTCATGACCTTCGGTGAACTGACGTGTATGATTTTCGGCGGCGTTTCACCAGTCTTCACCAAGTGGATAGGCAGTAAGAAACGTGCATTCACGGTGGCAGCCCTCATCTGTCTCTTCTTCTCCGTTGCGTTCTTCTTCGTGCCGATGAGTCCTGACTATATCTGGGTGATGGTGGCCATCGTCATTCTTACCTCCATTGGTGTGGGACTCTATTCACCGCTGCTGTGGTCGATGTATGCTGACGTGGCCGACTATGCCACTGAGAAGAACGGCACGTCATCAACGGGACTTATCTTCTCGTCGGGAACCATGGCGCAGAAGTTCGGTACGGCTATTTCCGGTTCATTGGTAGCCCTCTTCTTAGGCATTGCCGGTGCCAGCATGACCACCGACAGCATGGGCAACAGTATCGTTGACCCCGCATCCATTACCGACTCGGTGCTTAACATGGTGTGGATGCTGTTCTCGCTGTTCCCCGCTGTCATTGTGGTTATCATGATGGGGCTTATCTTCCTCTATCCGATTAAGAAATGAACGATAGGGTTCAGATAATGAGACGGGAGATGCAGGATGTTCTCACAAAGAATATCCTGCCTTTCTGGCTTGACAGAATGGTGGACTACGAGCAGGGAGGCTTCTATGGTCGCATCGACGGCAGTGGGGTGCTCCATCCTGATGCTGAGAAGGGAGCTATCCTCAATGCCCGCATTCTTTGGTCGTTCTCTGCTGCCTACCGGGTGCTTTCAAAAGTTCAAAGTTCAAAGTTCAAAGTTCAAAGTTATTTGGAGGCTGCTACGCGGGCTAAGGACTATTTCATCGAGCATTTTATCGACCGTGAATACGGTGGTGTCTATTGGAGCCTTGATAGTAAGGGCAAGCCACTCGACACCAAGAAGCAGTTCTATGCCATCGGCTTTGCCATCTACGCATTGTCGGAATATGCCCGTGCCACTGGTGACCGCGAGGCACTCGACTATGCCATTTGGCTCTTTGAGTGTATTGAGGAACATGCCTTCGACCGAGAGCACAACGGCTACATTGAAGCCATGACCCGTGATTGGCAGCCCATTGCCGACATGCGCCTGTCGGATCTTGATGCCAACTACCCCAAGTCACAGAACACCCATTTGCACATCATTGAACCATACACCAACCTGTATCGCTGCATTCGGGAGATGCAGGCAGCAACCACATGCAATTACGTGCCGGTTCTTGGTTCTGTACTTCCTATTGATATCGTCGTTCCGATGGAGACGCTTGCCCGCATTGAAGGGGCACTGAGTAATTTGATTGATATCTTTACAGATAAGATCCTGAATCCCGATACCCACCATCTCGACCTTTTCTTTGAAATGGATTGGACGCGTGGCGCAGGTCGTCTGGAAAGCTATGGCCATGACATCGAGTGTTCGTGGCTGTTGCATGAAGCTGCCCTCGTTTTGAATGACCCCTATATATTAAATAAGGTGGAACCAATTGTCCGTGAGGTCGCCAGGGCCAGTGAGAAAGGACTGCGACCAGACGGTTCGATGATTCACGAGGCTAACCTCGATACTGGCCATGTCGATGATGACCTGCACTGGTGGGTACAGGCTGAGAACGTGGTGGGCTGGTATAATATCTGGCAGCACTTTCACGATGAGGTAGCCCTTGACAAAACTGTGTGCTGTTGGCAATATATTAAGGATAATCTCGTTGATTATGATAATGGCGAGTGGTACTGGAGCCGTCATGCCGATGGTACGGTGAATACTGTTGACGACAAGGCCGGCTTTTGGAAGTGTCCCTACCACAACAGCCGTATGTGTCTGGAAATAATTGAACGTAATATGTAAAGCTATGAAGAAGTTATTGTTAGTTTCATTTTTACTGCTGTGCGTTATGAACGTTACTGCACAGAACGGACGTCCTCAGTTTGGCGAACGGCCTAAACTGGTGGTGGGCATTGTCGTTGACCAGATGCGATGGGACTATCTGTCACGCTATTATACAAAGTTCAGCGAAGGTGGCTTCCGTCGGCTGATAGATGGCGGCTATTCTTTCGACAACTGTCTCATTGACTACTTGCCGACAGTCACGGCCATTGGTCACGCATCGGCATATACGGGAACATCGCCGGCTTTTCACGGCATCTGTGGCAACAATTTCTGGATTGATGGCCGCAAGACGTATTGTTGTAGTGATTCGACGGTGATGCCAGTCGGTTCTGATAACAAAAAGGACGGTTGTATGTCGCCTGTCAATCTGCTTTCTACCACCATTGGCGACCAGCTGCGGCTGCACACCGACTTCCGATCGAAGGTCATTGGCGTCTCGTACAAAGACCGTGCTGCCATCCTGCCTGCCGGTCATTCTGGCAATGCCGCCTACTGGTTAGACAGAAAAAACCGCCAGTTCATTACCTCTACTTATTATATGGAGGAACTGCCGCAGTGGGTGAAGGACTATAACAAGGAACTGCTGAAGAACAAGGAGTTCAAGAAGGTGGGTGAAGATGTCGGTCTCTATCCGCTGACAGGACGCATAACCACTGACATGGCTATTGCTGCCCTTGAAGGAGAACGATTAGGACAAGGCGACGAGATTGACATGCTTTGCGTCAGCTATTCACAGACCGATGTCATCGGTCATAAGTGGGGAACCCGAGGCGAACATACCGACGAGGCCTATCTGGAATTGGACAAAGACTTGGCCCGTTTGTTCACTGCTCTTGATGAACGGGTAGGGAAGGGTAACTACATCGCATTCCTGACGGCTGATCACGGTGCTGCTCATAACAACCAGTTCATGCAGGACAATCGTATGCATGCCGGTGAATGGCTGTCAAAGGAGGTGCAGAATAATCTGGAGAAGTATATTGCCCAGAAGTTGGGTAACAGCCGTAAGGTGGTGTTGGGCATTGCCGATTATCGTTTCTACTTAGACCACGATGTTATCGAAGCCCAGGGCCTGAAGTTGGCTGACGTGAAGCGTGTTGCCATCGATTTTCTGCGTAAGTGCCCAAATATATCGTTTGTCGTTGACTTTGAGCAGGCCGCTACTGCTCCTGTACCGGCTTTTCTCCGTGAACGGATGCTGCGTGGCTATAACTTCCATCGCTCTGGCGACATCATTGTATGTTTAGAGCCAAGCTACTATGAGGTGGGCTCCTGGTCATCGCCAGTTGGCACCACCCATGGCGAGTGGAACCCGTACGATGCACACATTCCCCTGCTGTTCTATGGCTGGAAGGTTCCGCACGGTGCTTCACCATCAGAAGTACACATTACAGACATCGCTCCTACCGTCTGTATGTTGTTGCATATTCAACAGCCTAACGCCTGTATAGGCTCTGCCTTGAATTTTTATTAAATTTGGCGAAATATTTTCAACATTAATGTGCTGATATATTGAGATTTATTTCATACCTTTGCAGCCGTGAACAATATTAAAAACTAAATAAAGGCTGAAGGATGAATATTGGCAAGCACATTGAAGAGGTTTTAAGGAAGCAGGGGAAGTCTGCTGCATGGTTGGCAACCCAGATTCCTTGTGAGCGTACGAATGTTTATAACATTTTCAAACGTAAGAGCGTTGACGTACGACTACTGATGAGAATCAGTGTTATTTTGGAATACGATTTCTTTAAGGAATTATCCGAGGAAGCGTTTCCCAAGACTAAGTAATATAGGCCGTTGCTCCATCAAGGAGTAGCGGCTTTTTTCTGGCTGTTGCCGAGGCGTTTGCTCTTTCCGCAAACGTTTTCATAGCATTTCTCTGACCTGCTGTAACACATACGGGTTAAAATGATTACCTTTGCAGAGCATAAACAAACTACTACATTAATATATTATGAAAAGAACATTACTGATGATGATGGTCGCTGTGTGTTCCCTGTCTGTGATGGCACAGACAGGGACACCAGCTTTTCCTGGTGCTGAGGGACACGGACGCTATGTGACAGGTGGACGCGGCGGTACCGTTGTACATGTCACAAACCTTAACGATTCTGGAACAGGGTCCTTCCGTCAGGCGGTCAGTTCCAAGAACCGTATCGTTGTTTTCGACGTGGCAGGTGTCATCGCCTTGAAGTCTGACCTGAGCTTCAAGGACAATATCACCATTTGCGGTGAGACGGCTCCATCTCCTGGTATTACGCTGCGCTACTACACCGTACGCCCAGGTGCCAACAACATTATCCGCTTCATCCGTTTTCGCCGTGGTCAGGAAAAAGACATCAATGACGGTGCCGATGCTACCTGGCAGCGTAATAAGACGGGTATTATCTTTGACCACTGCTCCTTCTCGTGGAGCATTGATGAAGTGGCCTCGTACTACGACAACAACAACTTCACCATGCAATGGTGCACAATCGGTGAAAGTCTGGTGGATGCCGGTCATGGTAAGGGAGCTCATGGCTATGGTGGTATATGGGGAGGCAAACTGGCCTCGTTCCACCACAACCTGATACTGCACGTTGCCAATCGCTCGCCACGCTTTAATGGTGCACGCTACAATTGGACGGGCTATTCGGCCAACAAACTGTATAGCCAGTACAATTGGAAGAATGCCGTGCAGGCTGAGAATGTGGACTTCCGTAACTGTGTGGTCTATAATGCCAATGGATGCTATGGCGGTCCTGGCGGCGGACAGATCAACATGGTGGGCAACTATTATAAAAGCGGACCCGCAGCAACTGTTGACCGGCTGACCACCGTGAGCATCGGCAACAGTGGCAATGCCAGCGGCTATGAGATATATTGGGGCATGACCAGCCGCTATTTCTTAGACGGCAACCTGATAGACGGTGATGATGCTGGCTGGGAAAGGATGAGATACGACAATGGCGTGCCCTCGCTGAATGGCGTTTATTATACCAATGACCCCAACCACTATTACGGTGATGACAAGACCTATACGGAGGTGAATGGCAATGACTGTCTGCCCATCAAGTTGGATGATGCTGCCCCCACTGGCGAAGTTACCACCCATAGTGCCGCCACGGCGTTCAACAAGGTGTTGGAATATGCTGGCGCTTCGCTCTATCGTGACGAGGTGGACGAGCGTTATGCCCATGAGGCAGAGACCGGAACGGCTACTTATATTGGTTCCGTAACCCATAAACCAGGACTGATTGATGTCGTGGCCGACTGCAATGGCTATACTGAGGCTAACTTCCCCACTTCCAAGCGTGAGAGTGGCTTCGATACCGATGGTGATGGTATTCCCGATGAGTGGGAGGCGGCCAACGGACTGAACCCCAAGGACAAAAGTGATGGCCCGAAGAAAACGCTTGACAAAGAGCGCGGCTGGTACACCAATTTGGAAGTCTATCTCAGCTCACTGACAGAGGCTATTATGAAGGCTGAAAACAGTGATGCAGAGACTGCTTTCGAGGACTATTACCCTTCCTCCCAGTTGCCCACTGGTATCATGATGACAGAGTCTTCAGCTTCGGTGGAAGGCACCCGGTATTATACGGTTGGGGGCGTGCGGCTGTCGGCTCCGCGTAATGGTCTGAATATCTGTGTGAAACAACTTTCTGACGGCAGGACTATTGTCACGAAAGTAGTACGATAATATCTGCTTTAACAGAAATTAAAACACTAACAGGTTCATCCTTACGTTTTTTTTCGTATCTTTGCCGACACTAACCTGCCTATACGCGAACATTATTAAATTATATCTATTTATTAACTAAAACTATTAATCTATGAAGTACAAACTATTACGTTTTTCGCTTCTGAGCGTGCTCGTCATGCTATTCGGAGGTCTGGCGTTTGCACAAGACGCTGGTGGCTCGTTGATTACCGACGAACTAACGCTAACGACATTTGGCGTAAGCGGCACTAATTACACGAGTGCTTCTGATGTTACTGCTACATCTTCGGCTGTTTATGCAGCCCAGATGGCTGGTGGTAACAGTGCTATCCAGTTACGCTCGAACAGCAGCAATTCAGGTATTGTGACTACGGCATCAGGTGGAACAGTCAAGTCCATCAAAGTGGAATGGAACTCCGCCACAGCAGATGCACGTACCCTGGATGTCTATGGAAAGGGCGATGCCTACTCAGCACCTACGGAACTTTACAGTTCAGAAACACAAGGCACAAAAATTGCCTCGTTTGTCAAATCTGACGGTACCAAGGAAATCACTATTGACGGCAGCTATGCATTTATCGGTTTCCGTTCCAATAGCGGTGCCATGTACATCGACAAGATTACTATCGTGTGGGATAGTAATGCTCCTGCTGACAATCGCATCGCCACGACGATGACGATTGACGCTACTCCTGCTGCTACGGCTGGGGTTGGTGACATGATCATTGTCCCTTCTGTTACCGTTAAGGATGGTGACGGCAATCCGATACCGTCTGTCAGCAACGACATCGTGTTTACCAACGAGACACCTGCCATTGCAGAGGTTAATGCGGGCAACATCACCTTCATTGCTCCCGGTGAGGCTAAGTTCTCATGGTCGTTTGCTGGTAATGATGAATACAAAGCTTGCTCGGCAAGTTGCAAGGTGACTGTATCCGCACCCCCTTATACGACGATTGCCGACATGCTGAAGGACATCACGACTAATAAGACCAACATCACCTACAATTTCGAGAACCTGTTGGTTAAGTATGTCAATGGCTCTAACACCTACGTTAGCGACGGCCAGAACAACATGTTGCTCTATGGCAAGGACCTGGGTCTGAACGCTGGCGACATCGTCAGCGGCTCTATCAAGGGACAGCTGTATCTCTACAACGCACTGCCTGAGATTGCCGTTAATGCTGCTGACGTCAACGTGACCGTGGCATCTTCCGACAACGAGGTGATACCATCAATCATTGAAATCTCGGCTCTCGAGAACAACATCAACAACTATGTTGTTATAGAAAACGCAGAGTATGTAAGTGTGGATAGCAAGAACCTCACCTTCAAGGTTGGTGAGACCGAATTTATTGCTCGCAACAACTGGGAGATTGATATTACGGCATTAGAGGCTGGAAAGGTATATACACTTACCGGTATAGGTTCTGTATATAACACTACCTATCAGCTCTATCTCATTAGCTTCGAGGAGAAGACTGCACAGGAGCCTGAGCAGTATGTCTATCGCGACTTCGCTGTGAATCTGACTAATCAGGCACTGCTGAACGAAGATGAGAAGGCTGGCATTGCCGACGAGAGCAACAAGAATCCGGCCATGAACATCGGCATTGTCGTCGATGCAGAAGGCAACATTACCCGCGTAGCTAACGACGCTGCCAACGCCAACGCCGTACTTACTGGCAAATGGCACAGTAACGAGCACGGATGGTCGAACTTCTCGGCTACCGTTCCCGTCGTGGGGGCCGTCAAGATTACATTCGGCACCTGTGCATGGGGTGGCGACGTAGAAGTGAAGAACGCCCAAGGAGTTGTGGTAGCCACGATGAACACCAACACTGGTGCCTGCTACCATAACGACATGGAAGCTAACGTCGTATCGTGTTACTACAAGACAAACGAGGCTACCACGCTGACCGTTAGCGGAGGCTCTTACGTACCTTACTTTGCCGTCAAGGCTGTCAATCCCGATGAGATTCCCAGCGACGTGAAGTTCGTCTATGACATTGCTAATGCCGGAGCACAGGGCACTGCCCCTGAGACTGAAACCGTGGCTATTGGCAAGGACTACACCCTGCCGAAGAACTTCACGCTTTACAAGGAGGGCATGACGCTGACCGGCTGGTCTGACGGCACGAACACCTACGCTCTTGGTGAGACCATCACTGCTCCCGAGGCTGCAGAGGTGACGCTGACGCCGGTATTCACCGAGAACGAGGTGTCGCTGGCTGACCGCACGGAGCCTGTCACGCTGAAGTTTAACTTCCGCCGCGACGCTGGTGCTCCCACCGTGGCATACCAGAATGCTACTGGCATCTGGGTGACTCAGGCTACCATTGGTGAGAAGACCATCGACGTGAAGGCCGATTTCGACACCAATAACGGTGGTAAGTTCGCTAATGGCAACTGGACAGACTGGGCTCAGCTCAATAGTGGTACAAAGTTCACCATTCCTTCTTGCAAGGGTGCAACAGTCTCTATGGAGGCTTACAGCAATATCACTACAACCACTATTGATGGTCAGGCCGACTATACGCAGGGTACGGCTATCAGCTACGAGGTTGCTGGTGCTGCCGAGACGGTTGACGTCGTCATCGGCGACGGCTCATACTACCGCTACATCCAGGTGGTGCTGCCCGTCGTGCAGAGCCAGCAATCTGTTGGTCCGTTTGACAATGTTGCCGGTACAGTGAATTGGCTGGTTGGTAACGAAGCAGTAGCCACTATCTCTGAGAATATTCAGGGAGGTCTTAATGCTTATGTTAATGTCGGTGCAGACTTGACCGTCACCACGGCAAAGTATTTCGATACTGAAATGGTGAAATACCAGCCTGTTACTTCAAATGCAGGTGATGTCGAGGGTGTGATGATTGAGTACCGTGTGAAGCCTGTCAAGGGTGTGACGTTCAAGCCTACTCAAGTGGACTATGCTGCAGTGAAGTGTGGTACAGACAATGCTACTTATTCATGGAGCTACACTGTTGATGGAGTAGAGAGCACTATCACGAAGATTGACCCGAAGCCAAACCTGCTTCGCGACAATAATTCCAACAGTAGCACAGCGAAATTGATGCACACTGAAACGTTTGCCAATGTTAACGAGTGTAGTGAGTTTACATTCCGCTTCTACATTTCCAGTACAGCCAACAACAAGCAGATTTGTATTGGCAATGTGACTATCTCTGGTATAGTCAATGGTGAACCTGCCAGCGTTGAGATGTTCAGTCTGGCTACTGCTGTGACTCCTGAGGATGGCGGTTCCGTCAATGTTTATCCAGCTGCTGAGCAGTACGAAGAGGGTAGTGAGGTTACATTGACTGCTACCGAGAATTTCGGCTACGACTTCGTCAACTGGACCAACGCCGCCGGCGATGAGGTATCTACCGAGGCTAAGTTCAAATATACCGTGAACGCTGACGAGACGCTGACTGCCAACTTCAAGAAAGTGGAGACCTACGAGTTGGCTCTGACTGTTGACGGTACCAACGACTATATGGTGACTGTTTCTCCTGAACCTACCGTTATTGACGGCAAGAACATGTATGAAGCCGGTACCACCGTTGAACTGACCGCCAACCAGTACGAGGGCCTTGTCACCTTCAACAACTGGAGCGACGGCGAGACAAACTCAAGCAAACTGCTGAAGATGGAGGACAACGTCACACTGACTGCCATCTACGAGCAGGCCGACATCATTGCCGGTTGGGACTTCTACACTACTGGCGGCAATGGCCGCAAGGCTGACTTCTACGCTCAGGACAATGACGGAGACGCACTGAACCTGGTGAACACCGAGACGGGCGAGACACAGGGCTGGCTGGACAAGAGTTGGCTCGGTGCAGGCGGCTACGAGAGCTTCAAGGGTGCTGCCGTCAACTGGCGCACCGGCACGAAGAACGCCGACGTGGGTAACTGGCACTGGCAGACAAAGATTAATGCCGAGGCCTTCACCGATATCAACGTGCAGTTCCAGATGCTGTACAACTATAATGCTTATCAGACTTACAATGCTGAGTACTCGCTCGACGGTGAGAACTGGACTAAGTTCGGCAGCATCACGATGGAAGGAGCAAAGAATGCAGCATCGTTTAAGGAGCAGCTGCCTGCTGAGGCTAACAACCAGAAAGATCTCTTCATCCGCATGATTGCCGACAAGACTTCTAAAGTTGATGGCGCTGAATCGGCCAACGACGGTAACACGCTGGCTATGTTCTTCATCACCGGCTCACCGAAGCTGGCTGATGACGGTGTGGCTCCCGTCCTCGTATCTACCGTTCCTGCCGACGGTGCTACAGGAGCTTCTGCCACTGGCAAGATTGTACTCACCTTCGACGAGCGCGTCAAAGTGGCCGAGGGTGCCATGGGTATGATGGCCGTCAACAACGGCATGAGCGGTGCATGGCGCATAGAACCCGTCGTGTCGGGCAAGACCGTCAGCTTTGCCTACAAGGGACTGGAATATGGAACACAATACAAGTTCCAACTGGCTGCCAATACCGTGGGCGACCTGACTGACAACATGCTGGCTGAGGACATCACCATCAACTTCACCATCATGGAGCGTCCCGCTATCAAGAAGGGTAGCTACGATGCTGTTGTTGAGAACGTTGACCAGCTGCTGGCTGCCATCAGTGCTGCCGAGAGCCGTTCAGACAAGAACGTACGTTTCCGCATCTTCGTGAAGGATGGAAATTACGTCATTCCCGTGAAGGAGAACCAGCTGAAGAGTGGTGCTGAAATGCCTGACGAAAGTGGTAACAGGTTCCAGATTCCTGAGTGTATCACATTCATCAAGAGTGGTAATATCTCGTTTATCGGTGAGAGCCGTGACGGTGTAATCATCACCAACGGCATAGACAAGGCTGAGACATTTGCCGGAAAATACGGTACTACCAGCAAGTACGATGGTATCGGCAACAGCGACGTGTTCCAGATTAGCGGTAGCGACTACTACTTCCAGGATCTGACCGTTGAGACAGGTATGGACGACGCTACCGGCCGTGACCTGGCTATCCAGGACAAGGCTACGCGTACCATCTATAAGAATACTGGTCTGCGCGGTTATCAGGACACTTGGACCAGCAACAATGACCGTGGTCTCTACTACTTCGAGGGCGGTTATGTCCGTGGACGCACCGACTACATGTGTGGTAAGGGTGATGCCTTCTTCAACGGTGTCGAGCTGCGCCAGATTGCAGGCGGTTATGCTGCCGTGCCTTCTAAGCCAGCTAAGATCGGATGGGTCTATAAGGACTGCGTCATCAACGGTGAGGCTGCTACGGTGAACTACGCTACTGGCGAGACCCGCTCTGCCAAGGATGTTGACGGCAACTACACCTTAGGTCGTCCTTGGGGCAGTGGCACTCCTGTCGCTCTGTTCATTGACACTAAGATGAACGTCGTTCCTTCTGCAATTGGTTGGAATGAGATGAGTGGCGGCTGGCCGGCACGCTTTGCTGAGTACAACTCCATGACATCTACCGGCTCGGTCATCGACCTGAGCGGACGTAAGAAGATTTTCGCCGATACTCACGAGAACAATCCCGTACTCTCTGCCGACGAGGCTCTGCAATACAGCGACATGTCACTGATGTTTGGTGACTGGCAGCCCACGCTTGCTACCGAGCAGGCTCCTATCCCAACCAACGTGATACTGACTGGCAGTGAGCTGACTTGGGATGACAGCAACTACGCTCTGCTGTGGGCTGTCTGCAAGGATGGCAAGGTGATTGGCTTCACTGTTGAGCCGACCTTTACCATTACTGAAGACGGCAAATATACGGTACGTGCCGCCAACGAGATGGGTGGTCTGAGCGAGGCTTCAGCAGTGGCAACCGTTGCTACAGGTATTGAGACTGTCGAGACTGCACAGCCTGCCGCTGACAACAGCGTCTATACCCTGCAGGGTGTCCGCGTTGACAAGGCTCGCAAGGGACTCTACATCATCAATGGCCGTAAGGTCGTGATTAAGTGAGTGAAGAACCGAGCTTGCTCGAGTTCATCCGATTGCAACGCCACACTCTCAAAGAGAGAACGTGAACGAGCTCGAGCGAAGCTCACGGTTGTGGTGAAGTAGTCAGAAATATCTTATTACTATCGATATGAGGGTGTGTCAAAAAAAAAGGCACACCCTCAATTGTTTTTTTGTAGAATTTTTCGTAACTTTGCAGCGATTTTGGCTTTTTCTTCAAACAGATGTGTGATATGCATAAAACCACATGCGATATGATGTTATGGTACAAGAGAGCAATGGTGCTACTGCTCTCTGTACATCTATCATTAGCAGTAGCATTTTCCCGATCGGACACTACACGAGTCTTCTCAGTGAACAGTCCGCTGATTTATGAGGACGTATGGGACTTGTGGCCCTACTCCTTTCTGAACGACAACGGCGACCCCGACGGTTTCAACGTTGATCTGATTCGGCTCATCATGAAAGAGCTGGACATACCCTACGTTATCAGACTGAAACCGTCGCAGGAAGCTTTCCGCGACCTGAAGGAAGGAAAATCAGACCTCATGCTGGGACTGGCCGTAGGATTCCACGATGAATTTGGTAAATTCTCGAAGAATGCTGTCACGCTCTTCACCCAAAGCGTGGTGACACCGAAGAATAACGAGGTGGTCATCAAGCGCTTCCGTGACTTAAGCAACCACAAGGTGATAGTCTGCGACAGTTCGCTGGCCTATCACCTGATGCTGGAATACGGGTGGGGTGAGAATGCCATTCCCGTCGGTGACATGAGCGAAGCCATTCAGGAGGTCAGCGCCAAGGAGGAGGGTCAGATC
>JAEEGL013334153.1_pt1 | contig 23013 bp, 9 predicted proteins | sample 9134231 | NCBI WGS metagenome assembly JAEEGL01 (sample SAMN16246548, study PRJNA631951) | gut metagenome | biome: gut microbiome; feature: rumen; material: fiber-attached | host: Bos | place: Iran: Karaj | collected 2018-10
TAAACGAAAATGCAGCCTGCAAAAAGCTGCATTTTCTATATTTTCCCGGGGATGGAGAAAAGATTTTTGTGCCCAATCCGCGGCCCAAGATATCGAAAAAGTGAGTAATTTCAAGCGATTCAGGATCTATGCAATCATTCGAACTCGATGGTCGTCACAGGCTTTTCGCTGATGAAAGGGAAAGGAATATTATCCGGAACATTGTGGACCTGGCCGGTGTCTTCGGCGCGAGGGTGTGCGTGGAAGGCATCGAAACAGCGGCAATGCGGGATATCCTGAGGGAATTCCATGTGAAGAGTTTCCAGGGATACTATTATGCGAAACCGCTGCCGCCGGAGAAAATGATGGACGACTGGCTGTAAGCGGTCCCAAAGCGGGACGCCAAGCAAAAAAGAGCCCCGGATCCCACTGAATAACAGTGAAATCCGGGGCTGAGTCCCTGCGGCATGAACAGAGCCTTTCTTTATCAGCGCCATACGGGATTGACGGTTCCTTCCCAGACGATTCCTTCCGGGAGGGTGACTGCCTGTCCGTCCCAATGGATTTCCACCTTTTCCATCCGGAAGATCCGCTGGAATCTGTCCACCACTTCATATTCCATCCAGTAGGTCCTGGCAGGCAGGACCATATCTTTCACAAGCAAAACACGCGGCAGATTTCCTGTGAGGCCGAAGACATAGGTTGTGCGGTCGCTCTCTTCTGTTTCGGCAAGCGGATACAGAAGGCAGTATTCCCGTCCGGCAAGCATGGCCAGCTGCTCCACGCTTCGATTGGGCAGGCTGCCGTTTTCATTATATCCTACCCAGACGCCATACAGTTCATACTCCCTCTGTTTTGCTCCGCCATTTTCATCGGAAGTGAACGTCTGTCCGCACCGCAGGAAAACCCGATCGCTGTTAATCTTCGCCGGAATATTATACAGGCGGGACGGCCTGCCCTGGAGCAGATCGATGCAGCACGGCTGTCCGTTTATAGACGGCCAGCGCATGGTATAGTCCGCACACAGCAGCAGTTCCGCCTGCTCCGTAATTTCTATGCTGCAGTCTGTTTTGCCCAGCAGCAGAAGGCTTCCGGATTTCTCATCCTCACAATACAACCGATAGAATACATTATCCACATTGCCGGCAGTATCTCCGAAGGAAAGGACAGGCAAACCGGCTGCGTTCAACCGCTTTTCAATGACAATCTGCAGTTCATCGATATTCTCAACCGACGGCAGCCGTTCCGTAGATTCATATACCCAGTCAGGAGCTTTCCATTCGGCGGATACAGCATCCAGAAAAGCCAGGTGAAGAGGCAAAGGAAAATTCCGGGCGTACAGATCCAGCTCTTCCGCGGTGAAATCAGACGGATAACAGAAGGAAATGCCCCGGGCTTCGCTGCGCCCCTGACCGCGGGTAACATATACCACAGCCTCCGTCATCGCGTCGATCGCTTCATCCAGGACGAGGTTGTCCATTGTGCCGATGATATCCGGGTTGCAGATCACGCAGCCGAGATCCCGCATGTTCTGGCGGCCGTCATCAAACTCCGGAGAAGCCAGGATATATTCGGTATAGACCGGTATGAGTTTCGGAGTATCCTTCAGCGCATCATTCAGGATCCGGATCAGCTGCCCGAATGCTACCGTCAGGCGGTCAATCTTTGTCAGGTCGATTACAGACCATGTCAGAAGCTGCTTACCATAATCATCATCTTTGTTGATATATTTGACTTCGGTGGTGTCGCAGACACAGCGTCCGAGCCATTTTCCGTCCAGCGCGGGATGGTTGACCAGCTCCTGAAGCCATTCGCTGACAGCACTTCCTTCTCCCGGAACCGCTTCCTCGGACGCCACCATCCAGCGGGCATGGTTCCGGACGTTCCAGGCCGTTTCGATATTCGCCATCAGACATGCGTCAATGACCAGGGTATCAAAAAACACACCGCCTCCCGCAAGTGCCTGGTCCAGCTCGTACAGGTACATGATGTCGCCGCTGAACAGCTCGTCGATCAGGAGCCCTGAGGCTCCTCCGCCGTGCCCCCACAGGACAAGCGCGTATTTTTTCGCCGGACAGGTTTCAACGCACCACCGGATAAAATCCGACAGGGTTTCCGGATCCGCCATACTGCAGAGCGGCAGGGATTCCATCAGCTGAAACGGCTGTGCCGGCGGGTTCATGTCTTCATCCGGGAAATAATGATACTGCCAGCGCTGGAGAAGACTCGTGGAAACGTTCATGCCCAGGCTGTCCGTGTGCCAGGCTGAGGCGCCGCCTGTTTCGATCAGGATGTTCACCTTCCCGATATCCCGTTTCATATCCTTTGGGGAAAAAACATCAGAGGTATAAATCGTCTGAATATTATAGGGATATGAGACCTGTGATATATCTTTCAGGTTCAGGGTGGTATAACTATATTTGGACTCCAGGTCGGAACCGCAGAAATAGAACATGACAGTCCATTCATCCGTTTCGCTTTCCGGAGCATCCGCCGCTGCTGTTTCCGCGCAAAAGGACAGAACTGCCAGGACAACCGGCAGCACAGCAAACAGAAGGAGCTTTCTCAGCGCTTTTTTCATCCGATACCACCTTGGGTCTGATCAATCATCTGCATGAAAGGGATTCCGGCCAGGCGGCGGCTTAATACCAATCTACTTCAGCGGGAGTCTTGTTTTGTCCCTGTTCTTTACATCCTGCCAGCGGGCATCTGTAAAAGGCCCCGAAAGTCTTCGCTTCGGTTTTGCACAGCCTGCAGTGCGGTGTTCCTGTGTACCTGCGAGGAGTAGTATTGGTTATGCCGCCTTTTGCCTTTTCCATCTGCTTCTTTGTCAGTTCTTTTTTTTCAGTGTTTTCTGTGCTCATTTTTGCTTTCCTTTCTGCTCAGAGGAGCATGGTATTGATGCCTTAATACCAGTCCACTTCGGCGACCGTTTTGTTCATTCCGCATTCCCTGCAGCCCGCTGTCGGGCATCTGTACATGGCGTTATAGCACACCATCTCTTTGTGACAAACCTTGCAATGCGCCAACTTGATTATATGACTGGTCACCGAATCGAAGTCGGTTTCAGACAAAAATCCGCCTCTTACCTTTTCCAGTTCTTCCTGATTCATTTCTTTCTCGGCCTTTTTCATTTTTATCGCTTCCTTTCTGCGTCAATTCCTTTGACACTGATTGATACGCAGCATCATGCGTTGGCGGCAGTTTCACCCGCAGAAATATCTTCATGACCAACTTCTTCATGGCAGGTGCTTTTTTTCTTGACCAGCGGCCAGACGCAGAGGATATACAGGAAGGTAATCAGCTCAGCGCATCTTTTCCCACGCGCTGACAGCCAGGCTTCCATAGATCGGAACCGCTGTCATGGTATGCCCACTGGGAAAAGAATAGCCGGTCGCGGTGGTGACTCAGGCTGCGTCCCACATCTGCCGGAGCTGATTCAGGACGGCAGGATACTGATTCGTAACCTGTTTCACGGCGGGAATGGCGAGGAACTGATCGAATGACATGCCCTGGGCCTTCATTTTCTTGAGCAGTCCGAGAATGCCGTTCAGCGCGTCTTCCTGGCTTCCTGCTCCGCCGGTGACTTTTTCCAGTTCCCTGAGATCCAGTTCGTTATTTTCCATTTTTGTGTCCACCTTTCCATCATCTTGTGCTTTTATTCTTTTCCGACAGGCTTTTTTCCTGCCTGTCATCTGTTTATACGCAGAGAGAGGGGAGGATGGCAGAAAAGATTTTTACGCCGCAGGGGCAAGTTCCTCTTCCGCACTGTCCACATAAGGCTCGCCGTCAGGACCGGCCATTTCCGCCAGCTGAAGATATACATCCTCCACACCGGCGCCGAAATCGAACGCGACCCTGCTGTTGATCAGCTGTCCGCCTGCCAGTTCCCGCATGACGACGCGGGCGGCAGCTTCGTTTGTTTTCGCCTCACGGAATTTCACCTTTACATGGTAACCGGCTGCTTCAAAAGGCCTGATATAGGTTTCAAGCAAGTCATCCAGATCGGTGCCGACGATAGGCAGAACTACATTCACGCCCTGCAGGTCGCCTGTCAGGAATGCATCGAGGGAGTTGTTGAAGATCATCATGCCCTCAAAGTGAATCGCGTCCGCGCCGGCACCATGGCTTTCCTTGTATTCCGGCAGCTCCGCCTTGATCACATCCGGATCCAGCACGAAAGCGCCCATCTCCTCGCTGTCCGGATCCACAATCTTTGTGGACTTTCCGGAGGCCGGCAGTCCCAGTACAAGCTCCATTTTATATTCCCGGTTCAGCGGCCCGTCATAGACATAGTGATGCTTTCCGTTTTCATCGATGCTTTCGGTCCGCGCGGAACCCAGTGACAGGAACCATTCCATGACTTCCTGACGCAGCTGGCTGCGCTCCGGTGTGTCGATGTCCACTGTATTGCCGTACAGGGCCTTATAATACGCTGACAGCGCGTCCAGCTGCGCAACCACGGGATGCGCCCTCAGTTCCTCCATGGACGGGTAATCTTCGGCAACAATCCGCTCGTACAGTTCGCGGGCTTCTTCTGTTTCGATCATCAGATGATCAGGGGAAACTTCCCAGGTGACCGGCAGCACGCCTTCCGGCAGTTCCGGCAGTTCCGGAAGCGCGGCAGGGGCCTCCGCCACGGCAACGATCCGTCCCTGTCCGTAGGGATCCGCGTATTCTTCACCGATGACGCCGCCGAGGGAACGGATATAGCCGGCGAGGAAGGTATAATCCAGATCATCGGAGACCGACAGGACCGCGGCACCGTCAAAGGCGGTATGCCCGTCGCCGTGGTCGAGCAGTGTATAGTTCTGGCCCGCCAGCTTATAGGTCTTTTCCGGATCCAGAGGTTCACTGCCGATCGTTACGTTTTTCACACGGCGCTCACCGGATATGCCGGTGAACAGGCCGAAAGAGTCTTTTTCACAGCTGCTTTCAATATAGGTGTGAATCTCATAGGTTATACCGGAAACATGCAGGAAACCGCTGTTTTCTTCCGGGACGGCCCGGGCGCCCCATTCCAGTGCATCCAGGATCTGCTGCCCGGTGGCTTCGATGATCATGATCTGGTTCCCGAAGGGGAAGACGGTGAGCAGATCATTCAGTGTAATATCACCTTTCGGGATATTATCCCGGATATTTCCGCCGTTAATGACCGCAGCGTCCGCACCGGTCATGATCCGGACGGCATCTGCGCAGAGATCGCCCAGGTTTGTTTCCGTACGGCGAATGAGGCGGACGTGACGGCCTGCGTCGTCTGTGGCGGACGGATCCTCAATCGTCAGGGCTACGGCAGTCGAGCCGAACCATTCCGAAAGGTGTGAATTGATCTCATTCATGGAAAGGAACAGCCTGGCTGAGACGGGATTCCAGATCCCAAACAGTTCCTGGGCATTTACGTCGTTATTCCAGGTATACAGGCCGGTATCGACTTTGCCGTCCGCGGCGGAAATCCGCAGCCAGCCGATGCACGCCAACTTGGTTCCGCAGGCCTGGCGGACGATCATTTCGCCGTCCCGGTTTTTCATGACAACCTTATCGGTATCGTGGCTGTGGCCGTCCAGTACCGCATCAATTCCGACTGTATTGCTGATTACATCCGCATAGGTATAAGGCGATGCGGAGGCCTCATTGCCCAGATGGGCGAGCAGGATCACATAGGATGCGCCTTCCGCCCGGGCATCATCGACCGCCTTCTGAATGGCGGCATAAAAATCCGCTCCGTTATTGCCCTGGGTAAAATCGTAGATGTAATTGCCCTGGCCGTCCTGGAAAAAGCGCGGCGTGGAAGACACCAGTGTTTCCGGTGTTGTCGCACCGACAAAAGCGATTTTCACGCCGTCAAACTCCTTCATGATATAAGGAGAAAACACCGTTTCGCCGTTTTTCCGGAAGTTGCAGCTGATATAAGGGAATTCCGCAGCTGCCACCAGTTCAAAGAAGCGGTCCATTCCATAATCAAACTCATGGTTGCCGGGGATGGCGACATCATAGCCCATCGCGTTCATCAGACGGATATTTTCCATTCCCGTGGTCATGATGCCGATGGGTTCACCCTGCACAGAGTCACCGTTATCCACCAGCAGCACATGGTTTCCGGCTTCACTGGCCGCGTCCTTCACGGCTTTAAGCCCCGCGTAGGTGAAGTTCTGGTCCACGCCGCAATGCACATCGCTGGTAAACAGCACCAGCACATCCTGTTTCAGCCCGGCCGCGCCTTCTGCGCCGGCTATGGAAAAGCCTGCCAGGCACAGGGCAAGGATCATGACTGCAATGACCAGGTTTCCGATCTTTTTCATATGGGAAAGACCTCCTGAAATAAGACTGAATTCTGTACTGCCGGACCGCCGGAAAACGTCCCGTACAAAAGAAATGATATGGAAGAATACCGGCGGCGCAAACATTTTCTAACAACCATTATACCATAAAACAGGCAGAAACGGAACCGGGTTTTCTGCCGGGCGGGGAGTACGACGCGGTGCTTGTGCTGGAATCCACCACACCGATCAGTTTTCTGTGGAATTGACGGGGGAAGGTATCGATGGCTGAAAAGCATAAAAAAATGCCCGTCAGGACCGGGGCGGCGAAAGTGCCGGTGATTATGCAGATGGAAGCGCTGGAATGCGGCGCGGCCTGCCTTGCCATGGTCCTGGCCTATTACGGGAAATGGGTGCCGCTGGAGCAGGTCCGGCTCGACTGCGGTGTCAGCCGGGACGGATCCAACATGAAGAATGTGTATCTGGCGGCCCAAAATTACGGGCTGGAGGCGCACGGCTACCGTATGGAAACCGGAAGCGCTCAGAAAGGCCGCCGTATTTCCGTATATTGTCCACTGGAATTTCATAGTCCTCACCCAGGCTGCGAATCCCGCGGATTGATTATTCGGGATTCCACTGCAGCACGACGGAACCTTCCCAGACCAGGTCGTCCGGGAGGGTCAGTTTTTCGCCGTCCCATTTCATTTCAAAACGTTCCAGCGTATAGGAACGCATAAACAGGTCATCCACTTCATATTCCAGGTAATAGGTTCCGGCGGGAAGCGGCGCTTCCACAACATCCAGCGCCCTGTACATCCTGGAGACAGGCCCGGAAGATACATACGTTTCTTTTTCGCTCTTCGATGCCGTTTTCAGGGGAGCCAGCAGGCAGTATTCCCGGCCGGCCATCTGGGACAGTTTGATGACGTTCCGGTTGACCATCTTGGAATTGTCGTCGTAGTTTTCCCAGATGCCGTAGACTTCATAAGAGCGATTCTGCGTTTTGTCGTAGGGATCGAGCCGTCCGCAGCGCAGGAAATAGTTGTCCGAGCCGATCTGGATCGGAATATTGTAAAGACGGAGCTGTCCTTCCGACGAATACTGCAGGAGCAGCAGGTCCATGGCGCAGGGGGCATTGTCTATGCACGGCCAGATCCATGGCTCATTGGCCTGATAAAAAGAGGATTCGCTGGTTCCGCCAAGGATGGAGCAGTCGGACCTGCCCAGGCAGACTTCCTGGCCGGTGGTTTCATCCAGCCTGTAAAGCCGGTAGTAAATTCCCCCGTTGTTCACGACATCCATATCGATACTGATGCCGGGGAAATTGTTCTCGGTCCAGATCAGGTTAAGCTTTATTTCCAGCGCTTTGACGGTGTTGATATCCGGCAGGGGATCCACGTTTTCATAGACGGAATCCGGCGCTGTCCAGCCGGTGACGGCGTCCAGCAGCGCCAGATAATGATTGCAGGGGCAGTTACGGGCATAAATATCCAGTTCGCTGCTGCTGCAGTCGATGGGATAGCAGAAGGACAGCCCCCGGGCTCCGCTTCGCCCGGCACCGTGCGCGGAATAGACGACAGCATCCGACAGCGCGTCCAGCAGGCTGTTGCGCACATCCGGGTCCACAAAGGAAGCTGCTGCACTGCCGTACAGGATGCCGGCAATATCGCGCATATCCTGGGCGCCGTCGCCGTACTCCTCCGCGCTCAGCAGAAGCTGGGCATACCACATTGACAGCAGGGGATAATCCTTGTAATAATCTCCCATGCTTTCAAAGAAGAAATCCAGCCGGTCCGCCACGGTTTCGATCTTTGACAGGTCAATGACGGACCAGGTCAGGGTGGACTTGGCCATCTGGTTATCCAGGTTGGCATACTTGGCCATGGTCATATCGCAGATGTTGCGGCCCAGCTGCCTGCCGTCCATTTCAGGACGGTAAACCAGCTCCTGCAGCCAGTCATAAACGGCTGTGCCGTTTCCGGGAACGACCTCCTCCGAGGCGATCATCCAGCTGGCGTAGTCTTTGATGGCCCAGGCGGTTTCCAGGTTGGCCATCATACAGGCATCGATAAGAACCGCCTCAAAGGTCACTCCGCCGTCCGCCAGGGCCTGCGTCAGCTCCGGCAGGTACATGACATCCCCCTTGAACAGCTCATCAATAAACAGGCCTGTAAGCGCGCCGCCGCCGTGGTCCCAGAGGACCAGGGCATATTTCTTCGCGGGATAGTTCTGCGTGCCCCAGCGGATGAAATCAGCCAGGGTATCCGCGGAGGCCATGCTGGCCAGGGGGCAGGTTTCCATCAGCTCAAAGTTGCGCAGTTCCTCCCTGTCCAGGTAGCTTGAATAATAATACGAATAGTGCCACCGCTGCAGGGCGTCGGCGGAGATGTCCATTCCCAGGTCCTGAGCGTGCCATTTGGCGCTTCCGCCGGTCTCGAGAAGGATATTGATCTCCTCGGGCCTGCGAACGGTAACAGTGGGGTATTCTGTGCTGTTTTCGCTATACAGCTGAATGAAAAAACTCAGGAAGTCATCCAGGGGTCCAACCTGGAAGATTTCATCCAGGTTTTCGCTGGCGTAGCTGTATTTTGATTCCAGGTCCGATCCGCAGAAATAGAACAGGACCGTCCATTCCGCCGGCTCATCCGCGGCAGGCGCGGGCTCCGCCGTTTCCGCGGCGCAGGAAGCGAAGGCAAGGCACAAAATGCCCGCCAGCAGGAGCAGGAAAACCGGGAATCTTTTCATTGAATGCCTCCGTACAGCAGCTTATACCGCAGTTCGCCGTCTTTGTTCTCCGTCAGGCGGTAAACGCCGCCCTTCAGCCCGTTATCCGTGAACAGGACGGTGACCTCGCGGCCTTTCCGGTCCTTCAGGGTGACTTTTCCGGGACGCTGTTCTCCCTCGATGGAGGTGATCAGCAGGTCAATCCCTTCGCTTTCCCGGGCCAGGATCTTTGCCGGATGGGTCCATCTCTTCGCTTCATTCTGATCGGCAGGCGCGGCGGTATCACCGAAGCAGCAGACGATGACCATCTCGGCGCCGTCCTTTTCCATCTCCGGCAGATACAGCGACACTTCCGCCGCCAGGGAGCCGGTTTCATTGTCCGGATGCGCGAAGAGGAAGCCTTCCGCAGGCGCGCTGTTTTCACCGAGGGTCATCAGGCCGAGCACGGCAACCTTGTGCGCGCTGCCGTTCACGTTTACGCTGCGGATCACATAGGGAGTAAAGACGTTTTCACCGGCTTCGTGTTCATCGTCGGTGCCGTCATAGTAGACGTTCGCTGCCAGCACGGGTACTTCACCGCCGGCCAGCTCCAGGCAGGAGGAGAACCAGGCTTCGTCAAAGGATTCCGTGTCGGGAACCAAAGCATCATATTTCGCTTCTTCAAGCGCTTTCGCCAGCAGTGCGTTTCCGTTTTCTTCCGTATCGCCGGCGAGCGCGGCGGCAGCCTGCACCGGATCGAAGCTGGCAAGCAGCAGGACGTAGCTTTCGCCGTAGAGAGCCCGCAGGCTCTGGATCGTCTGCGCGTCGCGGTCCAGGCTGTTTGCTTCAAACCCGTCAATCCGGGAGAACGCGACAGCCATGGAGGCCTCCTGCTTTGCAGAGGAAGAGCCGGAGGACTTAGGCGGGGAGGCGGTGGGCTTCGGTGTGGGGGTAGCGGTTGGCCCGGGCTTGGGCGTCGGTGTGGGTGTAACGGTGGGCTTGGGGGTGGGTTCATTATCCCACAGGGCCCGGATGATCAGCCCGTCTTCCGGTGTTTCCGGCATGGTCTTCGGGACCTTCTGACTCCAGCCGGTGAAGACGGAGCCCTTCTTTTCCGGATCCGCGGGCGCCTCAACAGCCGAGCCGTAAGCGCCTGTGACCCGGCCCAGTTCGGTTTCCCCGTCCATGAAGATAATCGTATATTCGATTGGCTCCCACTGGGCGTAAAGGGTGATTTCGTCTTCGCCTTCCTCCACCAGGTTCTTGACCCGGTGCAGGTCGGAGTAGGGGACGCCGGTGCCGTCCGCCTTTGTGTTCCACCAGAGGAAATTGTAATGCTCACGGGTGAAAGTATTGGCGGACAGGTTTTCCTCATCGCCGTAGATATGTTCCTGGGGATCCATCTTTCCGGTGCCGCCGTTGGCGTCATAGACGACCGTATACGGGCTTCCCTCAAAGTATCCGATGAAGAACACGTCCGCGTCGGGCATGGTGAAGGAACAGCTTCCGTTTTCGTCCGGATCCAGGTTAAAGAAATCCAGGTCCGTGGTCATGCCGAGCAGCGTTCCCAGCCGGAAATGCGGAGCCGGGGAGGAGGTCAGGACGACCTTTTCCCTGTATGCGGCTTCTTCCGGGGAAATGGTGACGGTTCCGCGCTCTGTATAGTCATCCTCCGGGGAAACCATCCAGACCATTACTTCATAACGGATCGGCTCCCACTGGGCATACAGGGTGATCCGGCCTTCTTCCGCCAGGTTCAGGGCGGAATACCGGTCCGGATAGACGATCATAATCCTGCCGGAGGTTTCATCTTTCAGCCCCCAGCCGGAGAACGCGTATCCCCTCCGCTCAAAGGCGTTGGGAGACAGTTCCTGCTCATCGCCGTAGTAGAAGACCTGGGCTTCCATTTCTCCCGTCACATCCGACGCGCCGGGATCAAAGACCACCGTATAGGTATTGGCGGTAAAGAGGGCATAAAGGGTGACTTCATAGCCCGGCATGATAAAGCTCCACACGCCGTCGTCATCCGGTCCGGTAATGATATCCAGGTCGAACAGCGTGGGCCCTGCCACAACGATGGCATACAGGGAGTAACCCTTGTCGGGGGAGACGTCCAGCTGTACGTTTTCCCGGTATTTTGCACTGTTTCTGCCGGAAGAAAGGGCAATCCAGCCGTTCTCACTGCGGATTTCGATGGGATAGTCCGGCATGGTCCACTGGGCATACAGGGTAACCTTGGCTCCGTCTTCCGCGGAGAGTCCGGATACGGTCTGCAGATCCCGGTAGGCGGCGCCGGTGCCGTCCTCTTCCGTGTTCCAGCCGGCAAACGCGCGGCCGGTATACGTGAAGGTACATTCCGGAAGATCAAATATTTCATCGAACAGACGGGTCTGGTCTTCCATCGTTTCATCTGCGGAGGCTTCCGGATGGTTGGGGAGGAAGCACAGGGTATAGGATACGGGTTCAAACTCCGCGGTGGCCGTGACCGGGCCTGCCGGCATGGCAAAGGTCCATGCATTGCCGGATCCGGTGAGCTCGAGCGAATCCGCTGAACCGTCCGGAAGGACCTTCAGGGAACCGGCTGTCAGCTTGTAGCCTTCCTCCGGCTGTACGGCCAGGGTGATGACTGTGTCCGCGCTGCCGCCGGCCGGGGACGGTTCCACGGTACCATGGATCATGTCGTCGACGGTGACGGGACTGCCCCATACCGCGGTGAATTCCATGGGGCTGTTTACGGTCACCGGCGTTCCCGGCGTACCGAAGCCGCCGCCTTCCCAGCTCCATCCGAGGAACCGGACCGGGCTGCTGCGGGTGATAATGAATTCATGATCCGGAAGTGTGAAGGTATCTCCCTTGTTCACCGTGACAGACGGCATGGTTCCGGTGACCCCGGCCGTCTCTCCGCGGCTGAAGGAAACGGTCACCCTTTCAGGATAGACGACGACCGCGCAGGAACCCCGGTAACCGCCGTCTTCCGTCGTGGCGGTAATGGTGACTTCGCCGGCGCCGACTGCGGTCACCAGGCCGTTTTCACCTACCGTTGCCACAGCGGGATTGCTGCTGATCCAGGTTACACCTTTATCCAGGGCGTCGTCCGGTTCAATCACAGCAGCCAGCTGCTTTTCTGTACTCTCACCCATCCGCAGGGATACAGATGCCGGACTGACGGTGACACCGGTGACCGGGATGCTGTCAAAGGCAGCGCGGACGGTAATGTCTGCCGCGGGCATGGAGATCGTGTAAGGGCCTTCCGCTGTGATATCGACGGTCCTGACGTCTCCGCTTTCCGGCGTCCAGGTCAGGGACCAGAGGCGATACCCGGAATTCGGGGACGCGGTGATGGAGATATCTGTACCCATCGCCGCATCAGCAGGTACTGCATCTACCGTTCCGTTCAGGTCCGTGGCAGTGGCAACATGGTAGATGGCAGTTTCAAAGGTTGCACTGATGGTGACATCAGAGGCGGGCATGGCGAACAGATACTGCCCGGCAGCATCCGGTACAAGTTCCTGTGTGACAGACGTGCCGCTTTGCTGCGGATCTGAATAGGAATACTGCAGCGTTTTCAGCGCATACCCGGCATCCGGAAGGACAGAGACCTGAATAGGCTGCTGCAAATTGGCTTTTTTATGATCCGGAATAACCGTTCCATGGCTGTCGGTGGTTACAGTGATTTGGAAATAAGTATCTTCGTCCACAGTGAAAGAAGCATAGATGACAACATGGGCAGCAGGCATTGTGAAGGAGTATACACCGGCAGTTTTCGTGGGGAGAATCGGATCGCCGTCCGTATAGACGATCAGGGTGTCCAGTGTGTAGCCGGCATAGGGGGTGACGGTGATCGTAACCGTGTCACCGTAATGTGCCTCATATTGGTCAGCAGCAATGTATCCTGCCGCAGGATCACAGAGCGGAATGACGAAGTAATCGACTGGGATCCACTGGGCGCGGACGGTCAGGTTTTCCGCGGGCATCCCGGCGGGAAGGGCCGGCTCCCAACCGGCGAACTCGTAGCCGGTGGCTTCCGGGTCCGCGGGCGGATTAATTGCTTCGCCGTAGTTCCGGGTGATCGTGCCGATCTGACTGCCGTTGCTGTAGAAGGAGACGGTATACCGGTTCACTTCCCAGACAGCGGTAAGTTCCATGTCCCTGGCGGGCATGGAGGAGGGGAGAGCGGGCTCCCATCTCCGGAAGGTATAGCCGGTCTTCTCCGGATCCGCCGGAGGCGTGATCAGGCTGCCGTATTCCTGAGTGATATCGGGGATATATGTTCCGCCGTCCGTGTTAAAGGAAATGGTATAGCTTTCAGCGGTCCAGCGCGCTACCAGGGACATATTCCGGGCGGGCATGGCAGCCGGAACCGCGTCGTTCCAGCCGATGAAGCGGTAACCTTCCTTCACCGGATCGGCGGGTGCGGTAATCGCTGTGCCGTAGGCCTGGGTGATGGATGCCACAGGCGACCCGCCGGCGGTGTTGAAGGTGATGGTGTAGGTGCGCGGGGCAAAGACGGGTTTGACAATCACATCGGACGCCGGCATCGTGAAGGTATGGATTCCGTCTTCCCCGGGTTTGACGACCTCAGACAGGCCGCCGTAGGAAAGGGACAGGGTTTCCAGGTAATAGCCTTCCTCCGGGACGGCGGTCAGGGTGACGAAGGTTCCTTCGGGAATGCCGGTCTTGTCCGAGATTACCCGGCCGTTGAGGGCATTTTTGACCGTAACGCTGTACAGCGCCGGCGGGGCGGGAATGACCGTGAGGAGGCAGGAGGCCGCATGGCCTCCGCTGTTTGCGGTCACGGTGATAGTGCAGGCGCCTTCCGCCAGCGCGGTAACCTTGCCGCCTGCGTCAACCACGGCCACCGAGGAATCACTGCTTGCCCAGGTGACGGACTTATCCCCGGCGTCCTCGGGCTCCAGAGTAGCGCGCAGGGTCAGCGCGGAGCCAACTTCCATCTCCGCTTCCGTCTTGTCCAGGGATACGCCGGTGACCGGGATCGGGGCAAAGGTGGCGGTGAGTTTCACATCGGCCGCGGGCATGGTGAAGGTATAGGCGCCGGAAGCGTCCGGCTCCACCGTCATCGCGGTGCCGCCCTCAGGCGTGCAGGTGATCGTTTCCGGCAGGTAGCCCCTGTCCGGGGACGGATAGACGGTGACAGTATCGCCGTAATGATAGAATTCTGTATCGGGAAGCACTGAGATGCTGCCGTGGGCGGAGGGGTCTTTGGACACCGTATAGTCTACAGGGGTCCACCGGGCTTTGAAGACGCAGTCTTCCGCGGGCACGGTAGCCGGCACCGCCGGCTCCCAGCTGACGAAGGTATAGCCGGTGCGCGCGAGATTCGAAGGCGGGACAACCGCGGAAGCGTAGGACTTCGTAATCTTCCGGACAGGTTCGCTGCCGTCAAACAGGCCGCCGTTGGCGTCGAAGGTCAGGGTATATTCATTTATGATCCACCGGGCAGTATATGTGCCGCCGTCCAGGGGCATTTTTTCCGGAAGCGCCGGGTTCCAGCCGGCAAAGGTATAACCGGTTTTGACCGGCGCCGCCGGGGGAGTAATCGCGCTGCCGAAGGCCTGGGTGATGGAAGCAATTTCGCTACCGCCGTCCGTGTTAAAGGTCAGGGTATATTCGATTGGTGTCCACTTTGCCTGCAGGGTCTGGTTCTTCGCTTCCATGGTGTAAGCGCCGTCTGACCACAGATCAGGTTCCCAACCGGCAAAGGTATATCCATCTTTTGTCGGATTGGCAGGTTTGGAGACAGAAGTGTTTTCTTCTGCAAGGATGGGAGCGACGGAGGATCCGCCAAGGGTGTCAAAGGTGATAGTGTACTTTTGGGGAACCGGCTTCCAGACCGCTTTGATCAGCAGATCTTTTGCAGGCATTGTATCCGGAATCGTGATATTCCATCCGGCAAAGGTGAAGCCAGTCAGCGTGGGCTTCTGATCTTCTGTCGGGATGAGGCCTGTGATGGTTGCACCATATTGGACCTGATGCACATGGGATGTGTTGTCCGGGAAGGTGCCGCCGTTGGCATCGAAGGTCAGGGTATATTCGTTTACGATCCACCGGGCGGTACAGGTGCCGCCGTCCAGGGGCATTGTTTCCGGAAGCGCCGGATCCCAGCCGGCAAAGGTATAACCGGTTTTGACCGGTGCAGCCGGAGGAGTGATTTCGGTATTGTATTCCTGGGTTATGGAGGGGATTTCACTGCCACCGTCGGTATCAAAGGTTATGGTATAACTTTTGATCTTCCATGTGGCCGTAATTGTCATGTTTTCAGCAGGCATGGTCTGCGGAATTGCCTTGTCCCAGCCATGGAAGTCATAACCTGCTTTGACCGGATTTTCAGGAGCGGTGATTGCTGTGCCATAATCCTGGGTAATGGCAGCAATCTCCGTGCCGCCGTCTGTGACAAAGGTGATTGTATAGGTGTTGGGAGCGAAGGTCACCGTGACCGTAACAGCCTTGGCAGGCATTGCAAAGGCGCCTGATTCATCGATTGTGACTTCCGTGGAGGCAATGGAAACCAGATGGTAGCCTTCGTTTGCCTCCGTTGTGATATGAACCTCGGTTCCTTCCGCGAGGGATGTTTCCGGCGGGGAAACGATGACCGTACCGGAGGCTGTATTGTTGACAGACACAGAGAGGTTATATTTAATTTCAGTCCACTGGGCATAGAGGAAGACTGTTCCCTGATGTTCTTTCGTCAGGTTGCTCACGCTTGCCTGATCCGTATAGGAGTCTCCGGAGCCGTCCGCGCTGGTGTTCCAGCCTGTGAACGCGTCCCTGCTGCCGTTCAGGGTGAAGGCGTTGGGAGTTAGCTTCGCGGCGGAGCCCCAGGTGAAATCCTGGTTTTCCATGGCGCCGTTCCCGCCGTTCGGGTCGAAGCAGACCGTATAGGTGTTGAGGGCAAACTCCGCGTACAGCGTGATATTATACGTGACCATGGGGAAGGAGGAGGCGTTGACGTTCAGATCGCCTTCGCGGCCGCCTTCTGTTTTGTAATAGAGCCTGGAGAGGTGATAGCCTTCCTCCGGGGTGACGGTGAGATTCACCGCCTCTGATTCCTTGGCGGAAGTCTTATCACAGGAAATTGTACCGTGATCAAAGGGACCGGCAACGCTGATGTTATAGCTTGCGGCGGATTTGATGACCGTGATCTCCGACGTGGCGGAAACCGTATCCAGCGGGCCGATCTGGGCCGTGGCCGTGATGGTGGCTTTGCCGGTATCCAGGGCAGTGATCAGGCCGTTTTCATCCACGGAAACGACGGTCGGGGCGCTGCTCTTCCAGACGACGTCCCGGTTGGTCGCGTTGGCCGGGACCGTCACCAGCTGCAGCTGGTAAGGAGCGTCCTTGTTGGTCATGTTGTGTTTTGCCGGTTCGATGGAAATGTTCTCAAGGGGGATGTTCTCCGCGATCAGGATCTCTGAGGGATTCCGGTCCAGGCTGTCCCAGATATAGGTGGTTTTATGCTGCGCGTTCTCCGGAAGGACGATGGAGAGGGGAGCCTCAATCTTAATCGCTGCGTTACTGCCGGAGGAGATGATCTTTTTGGAGGGGGTGGGGACGGTCTGGTTGACATAAACCCGTGTGGTTTCCCCGTCGATGATCAGATCCCCGTTGCGGGCTACCAGCGGCGTGCCGGAGGTGCCGGAGGCGGAGATATCACTGCTGTGGATCCCGATGGTATTCACGGCATAGAGGTTGTAGGAAGCGCCGGCAGAGGAGGTGATTGCACAATCCGTGAACGCCAGGGAATCGCTGGCATAGATGCCGGCGACGGTCAGGCCGGTGAGGGTGGCGGTCACATTTGTCAGGGTGAGGTTTCCGCCGCCGTTGATGCCGTATTTGCCTCCGGTGACCGTGAAGGTACCCGTGACGGTCAGGTCTTCCTTCGCATAGATTCCCGCGTTCTTGATACTGGCATTGTCAACCTGGACAATCTCCGCGCCTGCCAGCGTCAGGGTTTTGGTTTTGGGGTCATATGCGGCGGTGCCGTCTTCCAGGATGTCCTTTTTGTTGGCACTGGTGACCTGGATGCCGTTCAGCCAGAGATCGTAGGGGGCAGTGTCGTACTGGGCAACGAAAACGGTATCCTCGTTAATCGTCCGCGTGAAGGGGACGGTCAGGAGGTCGCCGGTGCCGTTGATCTTCCAGCCGGAGAAGGCCAGGTCTTCGCTGGGTGCTTCATAATCAGGCGTCTGCAGAGTGTACTGCAGGCCTGGTGCGAGGGAAATGACCTGTTCTTCTCCTCTGCCTTCTCCCGGCTTCAGGGTGACTTTAACCTGGGCTTTTTTGCCCAGTACAGCCTCACCATCGCCGTTCAGGGTTACGACGATATCCGGATCGATATCATCGTTTCTTCCGCTGTATTTGAAGTTGCTCTTGGTTCCATTGCCGGCCAGGCCGGAGGTCAGAACGACAGGGGCGGATAACGGATTCTTTTCCGTGTATACGCCGATGAGCGCGCTTTCATTCAGCTCTCCGGTAACGGTGATGATCTTTCCGGGACGCAGGTAAACGTCGTTCCCGGAAACCCCGGTGTTGCCTTCGATCACAGGAGAGCCCTGGATGTTCAGGGTTCCGCCCTGCAGGATGGCGCCGCCCTGGAAGCCGGAATAATTGCCGGTGATCTGAATATTACCCAGTGTGACCGTGCCGCCGATATACATCGCGCCGCCGTGATAATTTGTTGCGGTGTTGCCGGTGATACTGCCGCCGAGCAGGTCAGCGGTTGAACCGGCATAGGAACGGATGGCGCCGGCGCTGCTGCGGGCGGTATTTCCGGAGATGGCGCCGCCGGTCATGGTCATTTTCGCGTGGTCCCGGAGCACGATGGCGCCGCCGTCACCGCCGCTTTCGTTTCCGGAGATGGTTCCGCCCTGCAGGTTCAGCGTGCCGTCCACCAGGATGGCGCCGACAGAGCTGCCCTTGCCTCCTTTGATGGTGCCGCCGCTGCGGCTGTCCTGAATGGTGAGGACGGCGCCGCTTTCCACGGCGATGACGTGACCGTTCTCTTCAGATGCGGCGCTTTTCCGGTCCATGATGTAGCCGTTCAGGTCCAGGGTGATATTCTGGCCGGCCGCGACCAGCAGCCGGGTGTTGAAGGACTCGGCGGTGATGTTGCCACCGAGCACGATGGTGGTTTTGGTCGTGCCGGCGTTATCAATCAGCGCCTGTACCTGGGTCCACCTGTCGATATAGAAGGTGTCGCAGGGAACGAGGGTGAGGCCGTTGAGGTCGGAAACCTTCGGCGTCGTTGCATCCATCAGGGCTCCGGGCTGGTAAGACATGGTCTCGTCCTTCTCCGGATCCCAGAAGGCTCTCTGCAGGCTGACGGTGCCGGTGTATTTGTTGGAATACACCTTCATGGTTTCTTTGCTTTGGTCCGTCCAGGTCAGCGTCAGGGAACCGGCGGAACCTTTCTGCCCGGCGCCGATGCCTGCGCAGGTGCCGTTGCTTACGGCCGTGATCTCGCCGCCGGAGATGGTAATTCTGCCGCCCGATCCGCTCCAGCCGCCGCCGATGCCGGCGCCGCTGTCCTTGGATTTGGCGTAGATTTTTCCGCCGGAGATCGTAATATATCCGGCATCTCCCTGCCTTCCGCCGCCGATGCCGGCGGATCCGGTGTTGTTCGCAATGGCGGTGATATCGCCGCCGGAGATGGTGATGGTGCCGCCGGCGCCGTCCTGTCCGCCGCCGATGGCGGCGCCGTAATACTGTCCGCCGTTCGCGGTGATTTTGCCGCCGTTAATGGTGATGCTGCCGCCGGAGCAATCGTTGCCGCCGCCGATGCCGGCGCCGTATCTGCCGCCGGTCGATGTAACGGTGCCCCCGTTGATGGTGATATTGATACCGCTTCCGTTACTTCCGCTGCCGATGCCGGCCGCGCCTTCACCGACGTTTTTGACCGTGATGACACCGCCGTTGATCGTGAGCGTGGCTACCCTTGTGGTATAGGAGGATGTTCCGTTGCCGGTGCCGATGCCGGCGTTGCCGCTGTAGGTTTTCAGGACGTTCAGCGCGCCGGTCTGCTTTTCCTGTCCCCAGATCCGCAATCCCCGGTCTGAGGTGACGTCAATTCCGCCGGTGATATCCAGCCGGCAGCCGTCGCACAGGATCAGGTCTGCGATGCAGGAATCATCGGGATAAGGCCGGCCGTTTACGCTGACCGTGCCGACGACCGCCCTGCCGTACCGTGAACCGTTTCCCAGTTTATAATCGGAGGATGACAGGATGGTGCAGTCCTTCCATAGCTGCTTGCCCGACGCATCCACGTAGGGCACGGAGAAAACGGCGGTCAGGTTCAGGGTGCTTCCTGTGGCGTTGACCGTGTCTCCGCTGCGGTATATCTTTTTGGTGTCTCCGTTGACCAGCCAGCCGCTGAAGCGGATGCCGGCCACCGTATCGTCAAACTCTGTGCAGGGTTCCAGCACAAATTTTTCGCCGCGGATGGCGGTTTCGTCCGCCTTGGATCCCACATTCTGGCCGATAGTGTATTTCACGGTGAGGGCGTAACCAAGATACGCACAGCCGTCGCCGGTGGAGCCGACGATATATGCCGGATTATCGCTGTGGAAGCAGGCGATATCCTCTTCCCGGAAGAGTTGGGATGTGAAGACAACAGGCGAGGACTCACTGGGAGCCTGCTCCGTGGTAATATAAATCTCGGCATTCGCGGACAGGGGATTCGCGCTGTCCGTGTTGATCTGCCAGTAACGGGGAACCAGGATGTTTGCCTGATTACTGGAGGCCTTATTATCCTTCACATAGGGGCTGCCTTCAAAGGTCAGAACGCAGTTGTCCGTGCCGACGGCAATGCCGGCGATCGGGATGTCCGGCGCCTTTTCGCCGGCCTGGATATCTTCAGCGGAAAGACGTTCAATGTCGTTCGATTCGATCCGGGTGGTTCCCTTTACGGTCAGGCGTGTCTGCCGCTCGATATAGATGGCGCCGCCGTTCACCGCGGAGTTTCCCCAGAAGGTGGAGCTGTCCACGGTGAGGACCGAACCGAGAGCGTGAATGCCGCCGCCCACGCCTTTATTTGCCCTGTTGTTTTTGATGTCGCAGCCTGTGATGGACGTCCGGCTGGTGGTATAAATGCCGCCGCCGTATCTTCCGCATGTGTTTCCCCAGACACACCCGCCCTGAACGGTCAGCTGGGAGTTCTCTCCGGCAGTGTAAATCCCGCCGCCGAAGGCCCACTCATCAGTTGCCTCGTTGTTCAGCACTTCGCAGTTGTTCAGGATCAGGGTTCCCGCGTTGCTGATGGCGCCGCCGCCGATGGTGGCGGTATTCGAAAAAATATCACAGTTGCGCAGCTCCGCGGCAGCCCCCTTGGCGTTATAGATGGCTCCGCCGTATCCCTTGGTCTTGTCTGTGACCGCGTTCTCCCGGAAGTACACGTTTTCGCAGATCAGCGTGCCTTCATTGTAGATCGCGCCGCCTTTCAGGTCCACGGATCCGTTTTTCACCGTGGCGTAACCCGTATCGCTTCCGATGAGGGTCAGGCTGCCGTAGTTTTTGAAAATGCCGCCTTCGGGATTACCGGCTTTCCCATTGCGGTTCCGGTCCAGGAAGTGGCCGTCCAGCTCAATGGTGAGCGTTTTGCCCCTGGGAATGGTGATGACCTTGTCATCGTCTTCCGCGGTGATGTCTTTATAGACCCTGATGGTGTCTCCGCTGGCTGCTTCCGCAACGCAGGACCGGAGACTCTTCCAGTCATAGGCGACATTGACGGGGGTCAGGGTCTTATTGCTGCCTACGTCCGAATCTCCGGGGATGTAAAGTTTGCCCTCCTGATCCTGGAAGGAAGACCGGAATTCCGGCTGGCGGGAATAGGTATCGCTGGTGACTTTCATGGAGTACCGGGAGGCATCCGTCCAGCGCAGGATGGTGGTTCCGTCCGTATTCGAAGAGTTGTTCCCGCGGCCGATTCCGCCGGAGACGGATACCACGCCGCCGGAAATCTCGATCCGGCCGCTGCCGCCGTACTCGGAAGTAGCGGAAGGACTACCGCCGCCGCCGATACCGGCGCCGCCGTCTGTACCCGAGGCGGTCACGTTTCCACCGGTGATGGTAATGGTTCCGCCGGAACCCGCGCCGGCGAAAGACGTATCAAGAGGGGAGGGATCGGCCCCGGCGCCTCCGCCGATGCCCGCGCCGCCGCCGGCTCCGCCGGTGGCGGTCACCGTGCCGCCGGAGATGGTGACTGTTCCGCCGGGGACGGACGCGCCGCCGCCGATGCCCGCGCCGCCGTTTGTGCCGCCGGTGGCGGTGACCGTGCCGCCGGAAATGTGGATGGTACAGTTGTTCTGCCCGTCGGGATTTGTCACACCGATGCCCGGCGCATAGAGGCCGCCCTTCGCGGTGACTGTACCGCGGTGGATATTGACGGTTCCGCCTTTACCCGGATAGGCGCCGCCGATGCCCGCGGAACGGGATGAACCCTGGGCATAGATGACGCCGCCGCAGATGTTGACGGTGCCGAAAGCGGTACCGTCGCCTCCGCCGATTCCGGCATAGAAAGCGCTGGAATCACTCCGGGAATCGAGCTTTCCGGTCTGGTTGTGCTGGGCATAGACGGTCAGGCTGGCGCCGACTTCCACGTCGATTCCAGCTGTGATCTCGAGTGTGCAGCCGTCCATCAGGATCAGCGTCACCGCGCCGGTCACACCGACGCGGCCGCTCACAGTTTGACTGGAATCCAGGACAATGCAGCAGTTTTTCCAGTTGTGTTTTTCTAAACTATTCATCCCGGAGAACGCTTTATAGAAATAGGCGCTCTTTTCCTCGCCGTTCTCATCCTCGTAGGGGATGCCGAAGGCGGCGGTCAGGGTGGTATTCCCGTTAATGGTAATGGTATCGCCGGGCTGCTTGAGCTCCTGGACGTCGTTGACCAGCCAGCCGGCGAAATTGTACCCGTCCGGGGAAGTGAACCTGCACTCAGGCAGGATGTAGGGGTTGTTGTTGACCGTCCGCTCGTCCGGCATGGAGCCGGTACCTATGCCGGGAAGGAAGGTGACTTTTGCGCCGAGGCCCATGACCAGCTGTTTGCTGCTGTTCGTCGCCACAGCAAAGTAGGACAGGTCCGATTTGAAATAACGGACGTCCGCCGGATTTTCCAGGGGATCGGAGATGGGCACGATCTTGTAATAATTACTATAGACATAGCCGTAATTGATGCCGATATCCGTTTTCGGGGTCAGGCTCCCGACAATCCGGAAACTGGTGTCAGCAAAGACACAGAGATTATACTGGTCATTGTTGTTGTTGCGGATGACGGCATACTGCTGGAGGGTCAGCTTTGAGCCATACATATAGACACCGCCGCCGTAACCGATGCGGGCCCAGTTGCCGGTAATTTCGGCGCCGTTCAGGTTGACGGTTGACTCATAAGCGGCAATTCCGCCGCCGTCATCTGTCGCGGCATTATTGGTTATGGAACCGCCGTTCATGGTGAAGGTCGCGCCGCCGCTGACCGCGACACCGCCCCCGGACCCTTGATAGTATGAGCCTCCTGACTGACTGCCTGCCTGGTTGCCGGTAATGGATCCGCCGCCCATGGTCATGCTTGCCTGGGCTCCTTGCAGGTATACGCCGCCGCCGTCGAACAAGCTGAGATTATTCCGGATCGTACCGCCCTCCATGACCAGGGTTCCGTAGCAGCAAACCGCGCCGCCGGGAGTGTCGGGATAACCGCCGGTAATCACACCGGAGCCGCCGGAATCCCGGATGGTCAGTTTGGCGCCAGTGTTTACGTAAAACACTTCACCGGCCGCTTTGCACTCTTCCAGGCCGCGGTTCAGCGTAAAGCCGTTCAGGTCCACGACAATGATTTTTTTCGAGGGAATGTCCAGGTGTGTGTTGCCGGAGAGCGCGGTGATATTCTGTGTCAGTTTGATGACGTATTCCTCGTTATCATACGCGTTGTTGATGGCGGCCTGGATCGCGCTCCAGGAGTCGATGGTCTGGGCATAGGGAAGCAGGACGGTGTTTTCCAGTTTGGATGCCGCGAAGGATTCACCGGTAAAGAAAGTTTTGCCGGAGTCCCGATCCATGAAATCGCTGA
>JAEEGL014241985.1_pt1 | contig 23013 bp, 21 predicted proteins | sample 9134231 | NCBI WGS metagenome assembly JAEEGL01 (sample SAMN16246548, study PRJNA631951) | gut metagenome | biome: gut microbiome; feature: rumen; material: fiber-attached | host: Bos | place: Iran: Karaj | collected 2018-10
ATGTGTCGAAGGAGGAGAATGCCTGGGCGCCTGCCCACTCGTTCTGCATGATGCCCAGGAAGTTGACCATCTGGTTGCAGAGGGTGGCGAGGTGCTTGGCGGGAGAAGACTGGATCTTTCCGGGAACGCCGCCGAGGCCTTCCTGGATGAGCTGCTTCAGGGACCAGCCGGCGCAGTATCCGGTGAGCATGGACAGGTCATGCAGATGCAGATCCGCGTTGCGGTGAGCGTTCGCGATCTCATCGTCATAGACCTCGCTGAGCCAGTAGTTCGCCGTGATGGATCCGCTGTTGGAGAGGATGAGTCCGCCCACGGAATATGTGACTGTGGAGTTCTCCTTGACTCTCCAGTCGTTGATCTTGAGATAGTTGTCGACTATGTCCTTATAGTCGAGCATCGTCTCCTTGACATTGCGCAGTTTCTCGTGCTGGCGGCGGTAGAGGATGTATGCCTTTGCTACATCGTCATAACCTGCCTGCACGAGGACCTTCTCCACGCTGTCCTGGATATCTTCCACAGCGATGAGTCCGTCCTTGATCTTGGGCGTATAGTCGGAAGTGACCTTCAGTGCCAGAAAATCGATGATATCCGGATGATAGGGCTTTTCCTGCGCCTCAAATGCCGATCTGATGGCTCCCGATATCTTGTTGATATCGAAATCCACGGCCTTTCCGTCTCTCTTTTGTACCTTATACATTTCTCCGTCCTCGCTTATAAACCTGTTTTACGTTGTCTTTGTTTTTCAGTACACACCTCTGAGCGAGACCTCTCCCACAAAGGGCCTTACCGTCTGGGCGAACAGTTCCATCTCCTCCTTGGAGACCGCGCTTAGTCCGTCCTGGATGATCTCCCCGCTGTCTTCGAACTTCTGCAGGAAATATCTCCTTGCTCCTCTTATCCACTCTCCGATCTCGGTGAAATCGGCCTGCTCGTGGAACTGGGAGACGACGGTGGTCCTGAATTCGTAGTCGACTTTCCCTCTCTTGAGCAGCTCTACGGTCTGTTCGACCTTCCTGAGCTGCTGCTCGCTGCACCCCGAGGTGATGGGGTATTTTCTGCGGCTGTTCTTTATATCCACTGCCACGTAATCGACCAGTCCTCTTGCTATCAGATCCTCCAGGATCTCGGGAAAACTTCCGTTCGTATCCAGCTTGACCTGAAAGCCCATCTCTCTGATGCGTGAGATGAATGCGTCGATACCCTTCTGCAGCAGCGGCTCCCCTCCCGTGATGGCGACTCCGTCCAGGATGCCTTTCCTCTTTGAGAGGAAGGAGAAGAACCCTTCCACGTCCTCCGCTCCCTTTACCGGCGCGTCAATGACCAGAGAAGCATTCTGGCAGAACGGACACCGGAAGTTGCAGCCGGGAGTGAAGACAGTGCAGGCCACCCTGCCCGGGAAGTCGAGAAGCGTGAGTTTCTGAAGTCCTTCTATCTCCATGAAAACGCCTCCATCCGGATTTGATGCTAAAAAAACAGCCCTGTTCGAGCTGCAATCAATGATACTATATCTTGTGGTCTCTTTCAATATTTTTGATCAAAAACCACAATTATTAGTATTATGCATAAACTTGACTTTTGATTTTCGTGCTTTCATCTAAATATCACTTTCGCATGTGAAAAGGACCGGCGCAAAAGCTCCGGTCCCTGCTGATCTCATTCTTTTCCGAAGACCTTCCGGATCCTGTCCGCAAAGCTCTTCTTCTTGTCGTAGTTCTTGTCCACGGCGAGGCTGTTGTCGAACTCCCTGAGCTGAGCTTTCTGCTCCTTGGAGAGCTTTCTGGGGACTTCAATGGACACTGTGACGTACTGATCTCCCCTTCCGCCTCTGTGAGGATTGGGTATGCCTTTTCCCCTCAGACGGAACACCGTCTCGCTCTGGGTCGCTTCAGGTACGGTGAATTTGATCTTTCCGTCTATGGTCGGGACGACCACCTCGGCTCCCAGCACCGCGTCGGCATAGCTCACAGGCAACTCGACCGCGACGTCGTAGCCGTTCCTGCGGAAGATCGGGTCCTGCTGCACCGTGACTTCCACGAACGCATCACCTGCAGGTCCTCCGTTCCTGCCAGCATTTCCGTAACCCCTCAGCGGGATGCTCTCTTCGGACGCTATACCGGCCGGCACATCGACCTTGATCTTCTTGGTGACAGCCTTCTCTCCGGTGCCGCCGCACTTCGGGCAGGGCTTCTCTATGGTCTTGCCTGTGCCCTTGCAGTCCGGGCAGACCGCAGTCCGCCTGATTACGGAGCCCATCATCCTCTGTTCAACGGTCACATGTCCCGTGCCGTGGCAGCGCTGGCACGTCTTGGGCGATGTGCCTTCCGCGGCTCCGGTGCCGTGGCAGGAGTCACAGGTCTCTGTGGTCTTGACCGAGACCGTCTTGCTGCAGCCCTTTGCTGCCTCCATGAAGGACAGCGCCAGATCGATATATACGTCCCTTCCCTTCTGCGGGGCGTTGGGGTTGCTGGTCCTGGTGCTTCCGAACCCGCCGAACCCTCCGAATCCTCCTCCGAAGAACGATCCGAATATATCTCCCAGATCCAGATCCCCGAATCCTGAGGCATTGAATCCGCCGTAACCCTGGCCTGCGCCGTAGTTGGGGTCCACTCCGGCATGCCCGTACTGGTCGTAACGCTGTTTCTTGTCAGCATCCGACAGCACCTGGTACGCCTCGTTGATCTCCTTGAACTTGTCCTCCGCAGTAGGATCGTCCGGATTGAGGTCGGGGTGATATTTCTTGCTCAGTTTGCGGAACGCCGACTTGATCTCGTCCGCGCTGGCATTGCGGTTTATGCCCAGTACCTCGTAGTAATCTCTCTTTTCTGCCATTTCCTTTTATCTACAGGCCTGCGGACGGCAATTAAGCCGTCCGCCCGCCCTGCTCCAAGCTGGTTTTTTAGTTGTTATCGTCGGGAACTTCGGTGTAGCTGGCATCTGTGTAGGCTCCGCCGTTGTTACCGCTGGTCTCGGTATATCCGCCCTGTCCCTGTCCGGGATCGCCGCCGGTCTGCTGAGTAGCCTGATAGATCTTGCTGCTCACTTCGTAGACCTTCTGCTCAAGAGCCTCGCGCTTAGTCCTGATGGCATCCTGATCATTGGCATTGATGGCGCTGCGCAGATCTTCGACCTTGCTTCTGATCTCGTCAGCGTCAGCCTGCTCGATCTTGTCGCCCATGTCCTTGACCATCTTCTCGGCCTGGTATGCCACGCTGTCCGCGGCGTTCTTGTTCTCTACTTCCTCACGGCGCTTCTTGTCGCTCTCCGCGTACTGCTCGGCGTCCTTGACAGCTTTGTCGATATCATCCTTGCTCATGTTGGAGCTTGACTGGATGGTGATGTTGGTCTCCTTGCCGGTTCCGAGATCCTTTGCGGCAACATGCACGATGCCGTTGGCATCGATGTTGAATGTGACCTCGATCTGCGGGATCCCTCTGGGTGCCGGAGCAATGCCGTCGAGTCTGAAGAGTCCGAGGGTCTTATTGTCCTTTGCGAAGTCTCTCTCGCCCTGCAGGACATGGATCTCAACTGAGGTCTGTCCGTCGGCAGCCGTGGAGAATATCTGGCTCTTCTGGGTCGGGATGGTGGTGTTCCTGTCTATGATCTTTGTGTTGATGCCGCCCTCAGTCTCGATACCGAGTGACAGAGGCGTGACATCCAGCAGCACTATGTCGTTGATCTCCTTGTTGAGGACACCGCCCTGGATGGCCGCGCCGATGGCAACGCACTCATCGGGGTTGATGCCCTTGAAGGCTTCCTTGCCTATGATCTTCTTTACAGCTTCCTGGACTGCGGGGATCCTTGTGGAACCGCCGACCAGAAGGACCTTGTCGAGGTCGCTGGGCTGCAGTCCTGCGTCCTTAAGGGCCTGACGCACAGGGCCAGTGGTCTTGTCGACCAGGTCCGCGGTGAGCTCATCGAACTTTGCCCTTGTCAGGGTCATGTCGAGATGCTTCGGGCCGTTTGCGTCCGCTGTGATGAACGGCAGGTTGATGGCGGTCTGGGTCATGCCGGAGAGCTCGATCTTTGCCTTCTCAGCGGCTTCCTTGAGCCTCTGCAGAGCCATCTTGTCGTTTCTCAGATCCACGCCGTTCTCTTTCTTGAACGCGTCCGCCATCCAGTCGATGATCCTCTGGTCGAAGTCATCGCCGCCGAGGCGGTTGTTGCCGGCCGTTGCGAGCACTTCCTGAACTCCGTCGCCCATATCGATGATGGATACATCGAAGGTGCCGCCGCCCAGGTCGTATACCATGACCTTCTGGCTCTCTTCCTTGTCCACGCCGTATGCAAGAGCTGCGGCTGTAGGCTCATTGATGATCCTGCGGACGTTGAGTCCGGCGATGGTTCCTGCGTCCTTAGTGGCCTGACGCTGGGCGTCATTGAAGTATGCGGGGACCGTGATGACGGCTTCAGTGACCTTCTCGCCCAGATATGCTTCCGCTTCCTGCTTGAGTTTTCCCAGGATCATTGCGGAGATCTGCTGAGGAGTGTAATCCTTTCCGTCTACCGTTACCTTGTAGTTCGAGCCCATCTCTCTCTTGATGGAACTGACTGTCCTGTCAGGGTTTGTGATAGCCTGGCGCTTTGCGACCTGTCCTACGATACGCTCTCCCTCTTTTGAGAATGCGACTACCGAAGGTGTCGTGCGGCTTCCTTCCGCGTTGGGGATGACTACCGGCTCCCCGTTTTCCACGACCGCAACACAAGAGTTTGTGGTGCCGAGGTCTATTCCTATGATCTTAGCCATATCTTCTTTATCTCCTTTTTGATGTAATTGCTTTGTATATATCAGTGGCCTTTGCGGCCTGATCTGTCTCTTTTATTCAGCGACTGCGACCATCGCGTAGCGTATCACCTTGTCGCCCTGCATGAATCCCCTCTGCAGCACCTTCGTTACCGTGCCGCTCTGGACTCCTTCCACGCTCTCCGACATGACGGCGTTGTGGAATTTCGGATCGAAGGGCTGTCCCAGAGCTTCTATCTCCTTTACTCCCAGCTTCTCAAGCCCGCTGCGGAAGCTCTGCAGCGTCATGTCGACGCCCTTCTTGTATGTCTCGTCGCTGCATTCGGTCTGCGCCGCCAGCGCCAGGGAATCGAAAACGGGAAGTATATTTTCCAGCGCCGAAGCCACTCCGAGAGACACGCTCTCCATCTTCTCCCTGTCTGTCCTCTTGCGGTAGTTGTCGAATTCGGCGACCTTCCTTAGGAACTTGTCCGAGAGCTCTGCGTTCTTTTTCTCCAGTTCGTCCTTCTCTTTCTCCAGTTCCTCGATGCGGAGATCGGCCTTTTTCCTTCTCTCTTTCCTGGAGGCGTGAGCGCTCTCCTTCTCCTCCGCTTCCTTGCCCTCTTCCGGCTCAGCCTGCGGTGTCTCGCAGGTCTCTTTTTCTACTTTCTCTTCTTCTGCCAGCATATCTGCTCCTCTTTATCTGTCTACCAGTTTTTCACTCATCAGACTGCAGAAGGTCCTCAGTCCGGGTATTATCCTGGTGTAATCCATACGGACAGGGCCTACTATCGCAAGTCCTCCGTGGCCGCCTCCTGCGACCCTGTATCTTCCGATCACCATGCTGAGAGAATCGAATGCCTCTCCCAGTTCCGATCCTACATAACAGTCTATATCTCCGTCTCTGGAGAGCAGTTTTGCAAGTCCGTCCGTCTCTTCGAACAGTCTTACCACCTGTTCCACCTTGTCGGACAGCTCCCAGAACTTCAGCAGGTTCCTTTGTCCCGCCTTGAAGATCCTCACCTCTCCGGAACTCTTAAGCAGTTCAGCTGCGGTGTCGATCACCGATCTTGCCGCTGCCGCGTGTCCCGTGGCCGCCATTCCCGCTGCCCTCTCCAGCGTGTCCTTGCTTACATCAGCTGCCGACACGAATCTGAGCACCGAGTTAAGCGCGAGCTGTATGGATGAGAGCTCTTCTGCGGAGAGCTCTTCCTGAGTCCTGCATACGCTGCTCTTTATCGCGCCGAGATTGGTGACTCCCATCACCGCGGTGTTGTATCTTCCTATCTTGACGAGCTCGTAATAGCTCATCTGGCTCTCTGCTCCTACCGGGGTAGTGGTGATCGCGCCAAGTCCGGAAAGCCTTGCCAGAGAAGAAGCTGCCGTCTCAGCAGCCTTGTCCGGATCAGAGTCCATCACCGATATCTCATCTGCGATGCTCTTCCTCTCCCTCGTGCTCGGAGCCGCCGGCCTCATAAGGTTGTTCAGGAAGTATCTGTAGCCCATTTCCGTCGGCACTCTGCCCGCGGATGTGTGAGGCTGCTGCAGGAATCCCATCGCCGTGAGCTGCGCCATCTCATTGCGTAGCGTCGCGGTGGATACCGTGATATTGTCCAGATATTCCTGAAGAAGGTGAGATCCCACCGGATCTCCGGAACTGGTGTGCAGGGCCACTATCTTAGTCAGGATCAACTGTTTTCTGCTGCTGATATCCATCGTGACCTCCTGCCCGTTTCGACTGGCACTCTTACCTATCGAGTGCTAACAAATACATAATACACCATCACGGTGAAATGTCAACACGAATCCTGAAAAAACTTTGTTAACGCCCGGCGGAAACGCTTCTGCTCTCCCTTCCGCATCCGGAACGCACGCAGGTGCAGTGTGCTATACTTTTAAAAAAAGGAGTGCAGACATGTACGGGATCTATATCCACATACCCTTTTGTATAAGGAAATGCCCCTACTGCGATTTCTATTCCGTGTCAGCGGATGAGGATCTCAGAAGGGATTACCTGTCTGCGCTGAAGAACCAGATCCTCTCATTTGGCCGTGTTGAAGCCGATACCGTATATTTCGGCGGCGGAACCCCTTCTCTTCTCGATCCGCGCGAGATCGCGGACATCATGGCTCTGCTCCGCCGGCAGTTCGATATCAGCAGCGGCGCGGAAGTGACCATGGAGTGCAACCCGGCCACGGCGGACACTGCGAAGTTCCGCGGATTCCTGGAAGCGGGCATAAACCGTCTGTCTGTCGGCTGCCAGAGCTTTCAGGATGAGACTCTGCGGTCGCTGGGACGCCTGCACAGCGCGGAAGAGGCCAAGGCAGCGGTGCGCGACGCAAGAGAAGCAGGGTTTGACAATATAAGCGTGGATCTCATGCTGGGAATACCTTACGAGACGCCCGCGATCGCGGAAGCGGACGCTCTTGCTGCGGCGGAACTGGAGGTGCAGCATGTATCCTCATACCTGCTGCGCATATGCGAAGGCACTTCTTTCGCGGACGGAGTCCCCGGCATCCCCGACGACGACATGCAGGCCGAATGCTACAGAAGGTTCTGCCGGGTGATGGATGAGAGCGGATACGGGCAGTATGAGATCAGCAACTTCGCCGTGCCCGGATATGAGAGCCGGCACAACCTAAAATACTGGCAGTGCGGGCAGTGGCTGGGCTTCGGGCCCGGCGCGCACATGAGTGATTCCGTCCGCAGGTACTCTTTTGAGCCGGACATCAGACGTTTCATCTCCGCATTCCGCGGAGGTCCCGTAACGGATCCCCTGGCGCTCATGCGGGATGAAGGGACCGTGGACGCGGAGGAATACATCATCACATCCCTGAGGACCGCTTCAGGTCTGGATACGGCCATACTCTCCGGGAGATACGGTGTACGGTTAAGCGCTGAGCAGCTCTCCTTCATCGGGAAGTGCCGCGACGCCGGGCTCGCGGAGGTCTCGGAAGGCCATGTCAGACTGACCCGGGACGGATTCCTGGTCTCAAATTCCATTCTTTCGGAGCTCATATGAAATACCTGTTCTATTACCTTCTGTCCATCAATATCATTTCTTTCATATGCATGGGACTGGACAAGTTCAGGGCATCCCGCGACAGATGGCGCATTCCGGAAAGGACTCTCTTCCTGCTGGCTGCTGCCGGGGGAAGCATCGGATCAATTGCGGGAATGTTCCTTTTCCGGCACAAGACGAAGCATCTCTCTTTCCGAATAGGACTTCCTGCCATACTGATACTGCAGTGCGCTGCGGCATTCCTGATATGGCGCTCGCTCTCAGGCCGCTGAGCTCACGCACGCCGGGACATATCCGTGTTCCGGTGTGTTAAAATACAGACAGAACACAGGCGCCGCGCTTCCGAAGCCGGCGCACAAATGATAAAAGGAGGAACCTAACCTTGGCAGAAAGAAAGTTTACGGGACTCAGCCAGTACAGGATCGCCCCCAGTTTCGAGCTCGCCGGAAAGCATTTTCATCTGATCATGGACTGCGGCGATGAACTGTCCCTGTATTTCGTTGACGGCGAGACCGTACAGATCGCGGAAAAAGGCGGACAGTACGTCTTCGAGACTTACGAGTGCCTCAAGGGCGACGAGCTGACATACCTCGTGCACATCGCTCCCGAGTCCGGCAAGGGTCTCATTAACAAGACATTTATTCTTGATACCGCTCAGGACCTGGTAACGATGGTCCTCATGGAGGAGGCCTTCGATCCGGAGCGTCCGCGTCTAATCAGGACCACGCCGTTCTTCGGCGCGATAAAAGTCCCCGGAAAGCCTCTCAGCACCATCCGCCATCATCTGTCAAAAAGAATGGTCGGCAGACACATCGTCTGGCACTACAATGACGGGATGTCGCTGCAGCACATCTATTACTCTCCCACGGTCGTCAGAGCCAGTCCCGGTCCGGGAAAGACTCAGGACGATATGCTCGAGGAGCGCTTCGGACTCGCGCTCAGGTCGGACGATCCCGAGACCCGCGCGCGGGCAGAAGCCGGCATAAGGGAATTCAAGGAGCGCAACGAGTGGTATCCCTTCTATGAAGAGGAGTGCTTCCACGTCTGGATCAGCGAGAAGCTGAATGTCTTCTGCTTTGTGGAAGAGAACATGACCCTCCGCTCACCCGGTTTCTCCAGCGGCGGCGGCGGGATACTCCTGCTTCAGGATATCGACCGCTGCGTTGACGTAGGTCTGAGTTTCTCCGCCGGAGAGTACTATCTGTGCTCCGCATTCGGCGAAGAGAACAGCGTTCCGGATCCCCTGGACACTGCGGAATCCCCCTACGACTGGTCTGAGCTCAAGGCCATGCCCAGCGTGCACTGGGAGATACCCGAGGAGTGATGCCTCTTTAAAGAACGCAAGGGCGGGATCGGGGATCCCGCCCTTTTTCATATATCGGCAGTATGTGCTATAATCAGGTCATCAATAATATGGGAGGTGGTACGATGACAGTTGATCTATGTATCGAAGGTATGATGTGCGAGCATTGTGCGGCACGCGTACGTAAAGCACTTGAAAATGTGGAGGGAGTCACCTCCGCGGAAGTATCCCTGGAGGACAAAAAGGCGACCGTAGTCTTTGAAGGCAGCGATCCCTCCTCCCTCAGCGCGGCCGTGGAAGCCGCGGGCTACAAGGTAGTAGCTTAATCTTTCCTTCAAAAGGCACGGCCCGGTGAGCCTCATCAGCTCATCCGGGCCGTTTTTTTATCAGTCTTCCTACGCTTTCTTCTTTGAGAGCTCTCTCATCCTGGCTGCGTGATCCAGCAGTCTCTTCCTTATCCTGAGGGACTTCGGAGTGACCTCAAGGAGCTCGTCCTCAGCCAGATACTCGATGCACTGTTCCAGGGACAACTGTCTCGGAGGAGTCAGTCTGAGAGCCTCATCGGTACCGGACGCTCTCATGTTGGACACGTGCTTCTTCTTGCACACGTTCACGGTTATGTCTCCGGGCTTCGGCGCGGCTCCGACCACCATTCCGGCGTAGACTTTGACGCCGGGTCCTATGAACAGAGCCCCTCTTTCCTGGGCATTGTACAGGCCGTATGTGACCGATTCGCCGGTCTCGAAGGCGACCAGGGAGCCGTTCTGTCTCATGGGGATCTCGCCTTTTCTCTCGTCGTATTTCTCAAATACGGAACTCATGATCCCCTCTCCGCGGGTGTCGGACAGGAACTCGTTCCTGTATCCGAACAGTCCCCTGGACGGTACTATGAACTCGAGCCTTGTCCTGCTGCCCTGAGGCGTCATCTCAACCAGTTCGCCCCTGCGGCCGCCGATCTTCTCCATAACGGAGCCCACGGACTCCTGTGGCACATCGCACACCAGTCTCTCATAGGGCTCGCAGACCTTGCCGTCTATTGTCTCGTACAGCACCCTCGGGGGGCTCACCATGAGCTCATAGCCTTCTCTGCGCATGGTCTCGATGAGAATGGAGAGATGCATCTCTCCTCTGCCGCAGACCTTGAAACTGTCGGTCGAGTCGGTGGGTTCCACTCTCAGGGACACGTCCTTGAGCAGTTCCCTCTCCAGACGTTCCTTGAGCTGACGGCTGGTCACGAACTCGCCTTCCGTTCCCGCAAAGGGGCTGTCGTTGACCGAGAAAGTCATCTCAACGGTGGGCTCGCTTATCTTGACGAAGGGCACGGGATCTGCCTTTTCCGGTTCGCATACCGTGTTTCCGATGTTTACTTCACCTATTCCGGATACGGCTACTATGTCGCCTACGCTTGCCTTCTCGCAGGGCTCTCTGTGGACATCGGTGAACTGGAAGAGCGCGGATACGCGTTCTCTCCTGCCGACAGACGGATCATGGTAGTCGCAGATCCAGACATCTTCTCCCACGTTTATGCTCCCCCTCTCGATCCTTCCCACGCCGATCCTTCCGACATAGTCGTTGTAGTCGACGGAGGATACGAGTAGCTGCAGTGATCCGTTCTCATCTCCCTGAGGAGGCTTTATGTAGTTGACTATCGTTTCAAACAGAGGCTTGAGGTCTGTGCCGGGCACTTCGTGCGAATAGCTCGCGGTGCCGCTTCTGCCGGAGCAGAAAAGCATCGGGCTGTCGAACTGCTCCTCGCTTGCACCGAGATCGAGCAGGAGCTCGAGGATCTCATCCACTACTTCATGGACTCTCGCATCGGGGCGGTCCACCTTATTCACGACCACCACCAGCATAAGGCCGAGTTCCAGCGCCTTGGACAGCACGAAGCGCGTCTGGGGCATGGGGCCCTCAGCCGCATCGACCAGCAGCAGAACGCCGTCGGCCATCTTGAGCACGCGCTCGACCTCACCACCGAAATCCGCGTGTCCGGGGGTGTCGATAATGTTTATCTTGATCCCGTTGTATGTGCAGGAACAGTTCTTTGAGAGGATGGTTATCCCCCTCTCCCTCTCCAGGTCACCGGAGTCCATGACGCGGTCAGCGATCACCTGGTTCTCTCTGAATGCACCGCCCTGTCTGAGCATCTCGTTGACAAGAGTCGTCTTGCCGTGGTCGACGTGAGCGATGATAGCTATGTTTCTAAGGTCTTGTCTGATCATTTTCTCTGATAATTAACTCTCAAAAAAAACGCCGCACGAGCGTCGTGCGGCGCCGTATCTCAATGATTGGTTTTTAGAACGCGACGCGTTCCCTGAGGAAGTCCCTCAGCGAATCGACAGGCACTCTCACCTGCTCCATGCTGTCTCTGTCGCGGACCGTGACGCATCCGTCGGTCTCGCTGTCGAAGTCGTATGTTATGCAGTAAGGCGTACCGATCTCATCCTGCCTGCGGTAGCGCTTTCCGATGGAACCGGATTCATCGTAATCCACCATGAACTCCTTGGCCAGAAGATTGCGCACCTTTGCAGCGCCTTCTCCGAGTTTCTTGGAGAGAGGCAGCACGGCAGCCTTGTAGGGAGCGAGGAAGGGATGCAGATGGAGCACCACTCTCGTGTCGTTCTCCCCTACCTTCTCCTCATCGTATGCTTCCGTCAGGAACACGAGCAGAGCCCTCTCAACACCGATGGACGGCTCGATGACATAAGGCACGTAAGGCTCTTTGCCTTCTTCCTGATAGATGAGCTTCTCACCGGAATAGGATGAATGCTGCGACAGGTCATAGTCGGTCCTGTCCGCGATGCCCCACAGTTCTCCCCATCCGAACGGGAAGAGATACTCGAAGTCTGTGGTGCCCTTGGAATAGAAGGCCAGCTCAGCCGGTTCATGGTCCCTGAGTCTGAGATTTTCCTGCTTTATGCCGAGTGAGAGCAGCCAGTCTCTGCAGAAGCTTCTCCAGTACTGGAACCATTCCATGTCGGTCCCGGGCTCGCAGAAGAATTCCATCTCCATCTGCTCGAACTCAAGCGTACGGAAGATGAAGTTTCCGGGGGTGATCTCGTTGCGGAAGCTCTTTCCGATCTGGCATATGCCGAACGGCACCTTGCGGCGGCTGGTCCTCAGCACGCTCTTGTAGTCCACGAAGATTCCCTGGGCCGTCTCGGGGCGGAGATATACATCGACTCCGCTGTCCTCGGTAACGCCCTGGTGAGTCTTGAACATGAGGTTGAATTTCTTGATGTCGGAGAAATCACTGGCTCCGCAGCCGGGGCAGGGTATCTTGTTCTCCCTGATGAAAGCGACCATCTCTTCATTGGTCATGGCTTCCACGACTACATCGTTCCCGGTCTCCTTGGCCCATTCCTCGATGAGCTTGTCTGCGCGGTGTCTGCGTTTGCAGCTCTTGCAGTCGATCAGAGGATCATTGAAGTTTACAACGTGACCGGAGGCTTCCCAGACACGGGGATTCATGAGGATGCCCGCATCCAGTCCGACGTTCGTCGGGCTCTCCTGGACGAATTTCTTCCACCAGGCTGACTTGATGTTCTGTTTGAGAAGCGCGCCAAGAGGACCGTAGTCCCAGGAGTTCGCCAGTCCGCCGTAGATCTCACTGCCGGGGAATATGAACCCTCTGTTCTTGCACAGCGCCACGATCTTATCCATGGTCTTCTCTGTCTGTAACATTCTCTGTACCTCTGTATCAATTATTAATATTAGTTGTGTTCTCAGAGCTCGCAGTCGACGGAAACGCTTCCTTCCCTGACCGCGTGCATATAGGGCTTGACCACACCGCAGTGGTACGGGTCGTTCTGGTACTCATCGAGAGCCTCTCTGCTCTCAACGTCCACCAGAAGTATCACGTCATAGCTCCTGTCCGACATCAGAAAATCCGTGCCGACCCATATGTTTCTGATCGTCGGAACGTTTCCTTCCATCGAACTGAGTATTTCTTTTGCCTTTTCCTTTGCCTCGTCGCTCCTGTCCTTGAGCTTGAAGCATACTATGTGTCTAATCATCTCAGCACCTCTTTTACATCGAGAATCAGTATATCATAACCTTGTCATTTTGAACATATATTCACTGCTTATTTGTGCTTACTGCACATCTTCCGGCTCTGTATTATTTCTGATTTTGACGTTCTAATCCTGCCCTGTCCATGATAATATTAATAATGTATATACATGGTATGGGGGTATATGTTCCCTATGAGTGAGAGCACTGTGAATTATTCGCGTTATGCTTCGTTCGATGTCCCGGCCGACAAGGTCTGGGATGTTTTGATGCGCTTTGACGACAGCAGTCTCTACAGATGGGAAGGCCAGAAGATCAGGCAGACATCGGAACGTTCCTGCGCCGGCACTGTGCTGTTCCTGGGCTCATATTACCGCTTTAACGCTGCTCCCTATGACATAAGACTGTCCTCTTCCGACTCCAGGCTCGGTCTGAGGATCAAGCCGGCAGAGAACGGGTGCACCATTATAGTCGCGTGCGCGGTTCCGGCAGGCTCCGGGATGGGCGAGGCGGATCTCGACGCGTTCCTGAACAGGATAGCGCGGGCGGTGGATCCCGCACCCGCCGCTGTGCCTGTCCGCGAAGAAAAACGCCCCGACGTGCCCGTTCGCAACGAAGCACGCCCCGCCGCTCCCGAGCGGCCAAAGAACAGGCCTCCGCGGAGCAGCGGCGGCAGTATTCCCGCTGCGTCTGAAGAACAGCCGGTCCGGAGATCCCGGAGCCGCGGTTCGTTTTCATCGTTTGCCATACTGATCATGCTTTTTGCCCTGACTGCGGCGGGCATCTTCTTTACCGTATCCTCCCTCGGAAACCACAGGTCTCCTTCTGAGATGCCGGTGATCTCGGATCAGGTCAAAGGTTCCTCCTCCGTCACTCTGGATGCGGCGCTGTCCCTGGATCCGGGAGACAGCAGATCTTCCATCGAATCCTCTCTCGGCAGGAGCACCTCCGGCACGAAGGAAACCGCGGTCTACCTCAGTTCAGACAAGACCGAGTACGGCACTCCGGCAGTGGCCGTGCAGGTCATCTACAACGAAAACACCTCCGAAAAGATCACTGTTCTGGATCTGAAGCAGGCGTCCTCCATCGGTCTGGTCACAGGCAGCAGCCTGTCCGCCGGCACCCCGGAGGAACTTCAGGAGCAGGCAGGGACTCCCGTCTCGATGGTGCGTTCGTATTCAACTGACGGAGTCACCTACCGCGAATATCATTTCGGTTATCTCGACCCGAAATACAATTTCAGTTCTGCATGGTCCGGACAGCTCTGGGCAAGGACCGGATCGGACGGGAGCTTCCTCTCCGGCACGGGCTACGCCTATGACGGTTCCGACCCCGCCTTCCATTCGCAGCTCCCCAGGGATCAAAACAGGCAGTATGATGATTTCGACGCATATATGGCAGACTTCAACGGATACCTGTCCTGTCTCAAATTCAGAGACAAGCCTTACAGGTCCGATGCGCTCAGGATCATTCCCTCCCTGACTCTGTCCCAGCAGATCGATGAGACTTCGCTATATAACGGCACTTCCGAGTGGAAAAAGGAGGACGGTTCACCCGTATGGACCTACACCGCAGGTTTCGGCATACGTCAGGATTTCGTAATGTTCTCCGCGGTAAACAGCAGGCTCCGTGACAAGGAAGGCCAGCTGGAGGCGTCCGAGTACTCCTTAGTCCGTTCCGGGATGACCTTCACGGAGGCCACGTCCGCGATGAAGATCCTTCCTTCGATGATCTACATAGATCACTCATACATAACCCTCGGTTACGGCAAGATGCTCAGCGGAACGAACGTACTGACGGAGCAGTTCGAATTCTGCGTGCGTCTGTCGCTGACCGACAACATAGTGGAATCGATCTACGACAATACAGGCAAACAGATCATCATCGACTGAGACACGGAGATTAAAATGGACACAGCATCTGCAAAAAAACTAAGAGATTACCTCGGATCCCCTTCCTGGATGAGACTGCTGAAGATAGGCCTTCTGGCCCTGGCCGTCGCAGCTTTTATCCTGGGCTCCGTATTCGGCAGCCGGCAGGCCGATCCTTCCAAGGCGGTCGAGTTCTACCCCGGAGAAGACGAGATGAAGGGCAGATATGCCTACATCGATCTTGTGGGTGTCTCAGACTATATCGCCAGCAGGGACAGCGAGAGATGGTATGCCGCGATAGACAGGGACGGATACGGGAACATCGTAAAGATGCCGATCTCTCAGTTCATGTCCCTGAAGGTCCACAATGACTGGTGGTATTCCGATGACGAAGAGTACATCGATCCCACAAGGATCTACGGTATGCCCAACAAGATCACGGATGAACTGGCTGACGTCATCGCCGATGTGTTTGACTACGAGTCCAGAGACAAAGTGAAAGACGTGTTCGGGAAATTCTATCTGGACACCACGGAATCTCCTGACTCCAAGATCCAGGGCATACTGATATTCCTCGGTCTGATAGCACTTCTCGCGGATTTCTTCGTGGCCGCGTTCAGTTCGGGAAGGAATCACTATGCGCGCCGCTGTATCAAGCGCCTGAACCAGCTCGGTCTGACGGACCTCGCGGCTGAACAGCTCGAGTCCCCTCTCACCGAGATCATCGGCAAGGACACCACCAGGATCAGCCAGGATTTCATCTACTGCAGGCCCCAGGGATCGGTCATGGCCCTGAACGACATCCTATGGATGTACGGACACATACAGAGATACAACGGCGTGGTGGTCTCCCAGACACTGCAGGCCGCGGGACGGACTCTCAAGGCGGTCCCGGTATGCCAGGTGGAAAAGGGCAAGGACGGCATAGGCACAGAAGCGTTCTCTCACATAATGGAGGAACTGGCGCAGAAGAATCCGGATCTTATGCTTGGATACTCCCCCGAGAACCAGAAGATCTACAACGACTGGTTCAAAGAGGAAAAAGCGAAGGCAAAGGCTGCAAAGTGATCTCCGGCCGGATCACGTAAGAGGATATCAAGGCCAAACCGGAACATGTTACTCTGTCACTGCAGATCCCCTAAGAAAGGAACAAAACAGCAGCTGCCTGAGAAGAAATACATTGCAATCGAATAATCCCCCTGACAGCTCCCCACCGGACACGGTGGGAAGTTTGCTTTCAGGAAGGAAGAAGATAATCATGGAAAAAGAAGGTATGTTCTGGCATGTCTTTACTGAAAAAGATCGATGACCGTTTCGGCGACAGTACCATTTGGCAGTTTGTAAAGTTTAACCTGGTATCCTTTAGTATCACGCTGCTGCAGCTTGCTCTTGCCAATCTGCTTCCGCTGATCTTTGACGGAGTTACAGTCAAACTGCCTCCGGTCCTGCGCCCGGTATTTCAACCGGCTGCGCTTTTCAACGGGCCTTCTCTCTATGTGATTGACGGTGTTGTGACCTGGGGATATGTGCTCCCGTTTTTTCTTTCGAATTTTATTGCCAATATCTACGGCTATTTCATAAATATGAAGACCACCTTCCGCGGCAGCGGAAGCCGCAGCGGTCTCATCGCCTATCTGCTGATCCTGACAGCGCTGATCCTTTTTTCGACCTGGCTGCAAGGATGGATCACTGCCAGATTGACATCAACTGCCTTTGAAAGGCTGGCAAGAACCATTGCCGCCACAGCTGCAGGACTTGTGCAGGTAGCGGTGTTGTTCCCATTAGAAAAATATGTGTTGTTTAGGAAGGCATAAAGAATGGAAAAGGTCAGCGTCATAGTTCCCGTTTACAACGGAGAGAAAAGCATTGAGCGCTGCGCGGGCAGCATTCTCAGTCAGGACTACCCTGAGCTGGAGTTGATCCTGGTAGATGACGGCAGCCGTGACCGCTCCTGGGAACTGATGCAGATGATTGCCGCTGCGGATCATAGAGTTAAGGCGATCCACCAGGAAAACGGGGGCGTGTCCTCTGCACGCAACCGGGCCCTTGCCGAGGCGAGAGGGACGTATGTGCAGTTCGCGGATGTGGATGACTGGCTGCCAATGGACGCAACAAAGATGCTGGTGCGGGAGATGGAAGCACAATCATCAGAGCTTGCAGTAGGTGACTTTTACCGGGTCGTTGATGGAATCGTGTCTGAAAAGGGCTCGATCGAAACGGGCGGAACTCTTACTCTCCGGCAGTATGCCGATGCGATGATGCTCTCGCCGGCAGACCTTTACTATGGTGTTCTGTGGAACAAGTTGTACCGAAGAGACATTATTGAGCAATACAGCATACGCATGGACGAAAACATCAGCTATAGCGAGGATATGATTTTCAATCTTGAGTACCTGCTCCATGTCAAGTCCGTAGCGATCCTGAAAGCACCCGTTTATTACTACCAGTACACCAAAGGATCATTGGTAGATCAAAGCCTGAATCTAAGCAGCACGATAAAAATGAAGAAAAGCGTCATCGGCTATTATAACGAGTTTTTCAGGAAAACCTTTGACGCACCCTCCTATCAGGAGCGGCTGCCGGTGATCTACGGTTACCTGCTGGCTGTCAGTCACGATAGTCTGGCGTTGCCATTCACGCCGGGAACTCGAAAGCTGAATGCAGGTACAGACTTGTCGGCGCTTTCCGGAGAAAGCGGCGCTGTCTTCCCGATGCGCAGTGCAATTCTTGAAGCACGGCTGCTTGGACGCTATCTGGAAACGCTGGCCCGGAAACGCGGAATGGATGAAGCCAGAATAAAGCTCCTGTACTGCATGGAGAAAATGAAAGAGCCCTGCAGCGTTGACAGTCTGTGTCTGCTGACCGGCATGGGAAAACCTGCTGTGATCGTGGCAACGACCCGGCTCCTGGCAGACGGACTTGTAAGGCGTGAATCATCGCTTGGAGGCAAGGAACGCTTCTCTTTTCATGCGCCGGAACTTGCAAAAGACCTGCGGCAGTTGGATCAGGATGCAGACGCGGTGCGTTTTGACGGATTCACAGAAGAACAGATCCGGCAGTACCGGGAACTGGAAGAGCAGATCGGCAATCATATTCTTCACCATCTGCAGGCCGAGCAAGCAACAGAATCTTAAGTCCAGCCAGAGGGAAAAGTGTAGTCTCTGTTCCTTTTTTCGTTCAGAATACCAAGGGAATATGGTCCAGAATATAAGGTACACTTTGGCATATTCAGCGGTCATGATTGGTATGCTTGGTGTTCGCGCCGTCTTGCCGATCCTGAAGTCGTTGAAAAATAAACGGTTTTGAGAGAAAAAAAGAGCTCCGTTTCCATAAAAACGAAGCTCTTTTGTGGTGGGAGAGGATGGATTCGAACCATCGAAGTCACTGACAACAGATTTACAGTCTGCCCCCTTTGGCCACTCGGGAACTCTCCCCTATTCAATTGGAGCTGGTAGACGGACTCGAACCCCCGACCTGCTGATTACAAATCAGCTGCTCTACCGACTGAGCTATACCAGCGGATCTTTTTAGAAGCGCCTTACAATATTATCATCTGTATCTTTGTTTGTCAATCGGATTTCGCAGGTCATTTCAGCGGTTCTGCATACACATGCCTGACTTCCGTTCCTCGCCTCTGAAAACAGTTCAGGGAGACGGTACACCGTCTCCCTGTCGTCTTTGTTTTCTGATGAATGATCAGTTGCTGGGCTTTGTGAGATCCAGTCCGAAGAACTGCTCGCTGAGCCTGCCGAGCGAACCGTCAGCCTTCAGTTCCTGAAGAGCCTTGTTGATGGCTTCCACCAGGGCTTTGGAATCGTCAGACATCTTTACGGGGATGGCTGTCATGTCGGTGTCAGCCTCGTCTACGACCTTGATGGCGGTGTCAGGATGTTCATTCATGTAGTCCTGATAGGATACTCTGGCATTGATCGTCGCATCGATCCTTCCCTGGACCAGCAGAGTGATGGTCTCTTCCAGAGTGTCGACGTTCTGCACGGTCGCGCCATAGGATTCAGCGAGCGCCGCGTAGGTGCTTCCTACCGAGTTGGCCGTCTTCTTGCCGTTCAGGTCCTCGAAGCAGGTGATGTCAGTGTTTTCGTTCTGTACCAGCAGGACTGCAGAGGTGTACAGATATGGCTCGGAGAACATATAGCTCTTCGCTCTCTCCTCGGTGAATCCGACGCCGTTGCATGCGATATCGAACCTTCCGCTGTCGACTCCCGCGAGGATCGCTTCCCACGCAGTCTCTTCGAAGCGCGCTTCGACGCCAAGTTTCTCAGCGATCAGTCTCGCCATCTCAACGTCAAACCCGGTGAGTTTACCGCTGTCATCATGATACGTCCAGGGCGACCACACGCCCTCCGTGGCGATGATGATGTAGCCTCTCTCCTTGATGGTCTCAAGGAGGTCCTTCTTCTTCCCGCATGACGCGAGAGAGAATGCCAGAGACAGGACCAGCAGTACCAAAAACAGTGATTTGATCTTTTTCTTCATTTTTTTCTCCTTTATTTATTTGTCTTCCTTAACCGTCCTGTCCGCGGTTATCATGCGGACGAACGCCTTTGCCCTCTCGGAGGAGGGATTCTCAAAGAACTGCTGCGTCGGTGCGGATTCTATCACATATCCGTCTTCCAGGAACAGCACCTTGTTCGAGATATGTCTTGCGAAATTCATCTCGTGGGTGACGACCACCATGGTCATGCCTTCATCAGCCAGGTCTCTCATGACCGCCAGCACTTCCCCTATCAGTTCCGGGTCCAGTGCCGATGTGGGTTCATCAAAATATATCACTTCCGGGCTGCTTGCCAGCGCCCGCGCTATGGCGACGCGCTGCTGCTGACCTCCGGACAGCTGGGTGGGATATGAATCCCTCTTATCCGCGAGTCCAACCTTCTCCAGCATCTTAAGGGCGATCTCTTCCGCCTCAGCCTTCCCCATGCCCCTGGCGGCCGTGAGGCCGATCTCCACGTTCTTGAGGACCGTCATGTTCGTGAAAAGGTTGTAGTTCTGGAAGACAAACGCCGTTTTCATGCGCAGCCTGTGGATATCCTTGCGGTTCATGCTGCTGAGGTCGAATGTCTCCCCGTCAAATACCATGGTCCCTTCGGAAGCCTTCTCAAGGAAGTTGATGCAGCGGAGGATCGTGGTCTTTCCGGAACCGGATGGGCCGAGTATTACTACGACGTCACCTTTTTCGACCGTGAGGTCAACGCCTTTGAGCACTTCATTGTCGCCGAAAGACTTCCTGAGTCCTTTTACTTCAATCATTCTCTGTCCTGCCTCCCACTCTGTTGAGCCTCTTCTCGGCAGCTCTCTGGATCCATGTCAGTACCGTACAGAAGGCAAGGTATATGATAGCGACTTCGCAGTACAGTCCCAGGGTCTCATATACTCTGGAGTTTATGATCTGGGCCTGTCTGATCATCTCAGTGATGGTGATGGTCGTGGCAAGACTCGTCTCCTTCAGCAGCCCTATAAGTGAATTGGAAAGAGAGGGAAATGCTACCTTGAATGCCTGCGGGAGGACGATGTGCCACATTATCTGCAGATAGCTGAGACCCACGCACTGACCCGCTTCCACCTGTCCCACAGGTATGCTCTCCAGTGCCCCCCTGACCGTCTCCGCCATATAGGCTCCTTCATTGAAGGACAGCACCAGGATGGCGGATGTCCATGCATCGAGGAACACATTCACGGAAGGCAGTCCGTAGAAGATCACGTACATCTGCACAAGAAGAGGCGTTCCCCTTATGATCCAGATATAGAACCTGCATATCTGCTTCAGCACGGGGATGTCGGCATACTGTACCATGGCGACTATGACGCTTATGATCAGCGCAAAAAAGAACGACACCGCGGTCAGCGGCAGCGTCACTTTGATGCCCTGCAGAAGTATCTGCGGAAACGCCTCCAGAAGTATTAACCAAAACCGGCTCATCGCTCAGCCTCATTTCATCAGAAGATCCTTACAATTATATTTTATCTCATCTGTCTACGCAAATCTCACGGCCTGCCGTGGCCGTCCGCCGCGACAGACATTCAAAATTTGTATATCTCGGATACCAAGTGTTAAAATACATTCAAACATGCTATAAAAAGCAGAAAAAATGGAGGATCCAACATGAAAGTAGTTCTCGCCGGCGCCTTTGGAAATCTCGGCGCCGAGATATTGAAGGAACTCGTCAAGGCCGGTCATGAGATAGTGGCTGCCGACCTTAAGGAAAGAGCCATTGACGGATGCGAGGGGAAATACACATTCGTCCAGATAGATGCCACGAACCCGGCCACGCTCAAAGGTCTCTGCGACGGCGCAGACGTCGTCATCACGACTATGGGGCTCACGACCTCTTCCACCCGTTTCACCTCATATGACATCGATCTCAACGGCAACCTCAACCTGCTCAACGAGGCAAAGTCCGCAGGTGTCAAAAAGTTCAACTACATATCCGTCATAGCATGCGATGAGCCCGGTGCCGAGAAGGTACCGATGCTCCATGCAAAAAAACTGATGGAAGACGAACTCAAAAAGTCCGGTGTCGAATATGTGATCTACCGTCCCACCGGCTACTTCTATGACATAGCCAAAGTCTTCAAACCCTATGTTGAATCAGGCACCATGCAGCTTCTCAAGGGCTACGGCGGCGTGAAGGCCAACGTGGTCGACTGTCCGGACTTCGCAGCATTCATCGCTGATCATATGTGCGACACTAACGCCCTGTATGAGGTCGGCGGCAAAGAGACCTACACCTACGAAGAGATGGCGAAGCTGTGCTTTGACGCCGCAGGCAAGCCCACGAAGATCAAGTACTATCCCAAGTGGATGTTCGGTCTGCTTGCAAACCTTCCCAAGATCAAGAAGGAAGGAAAGCATGACATAATCCTCTTCTCCCAGTGGACCCTTTCCCACGATCTGGTCGGCAAGGACATCGTCGGTGAGCACAGTTTCAGAGAATACATAACGAACTACTTCAAGAAATAAACTGAAAGGACATTACCATGTGGACTGAGTTTCTGATCATCGCCGCAGTCTGCGCTCTCGGCTGCTCGATGGGCTTCAAGCACTTCATCTGGTTCATCTCCATCGGCTACGGCTTCGCGGTATCATGCGGAAGTCTGGCGATAGTGGTACTCGCCGCCCTGAACGGGCGCCTCAATCTCCTGCTGGTGCTCCAGTGCGCCATCTTGTTCATTTACGGCCTGCGTCTGGGTCTGTTCCTTTATCTGCGCGAGACAAGGAACGCCGCTTACAAGAAGACCCTGGATTCCCAGACCGGCAACGACAAAAAGATGCCCATATTCGTCAGCATCTTCATGTGGGCGTATTCCGCATTCCTCTATGCCGGAGAGATGTCCCCTGTCTTCTTCCGCAACCATCACGGTGAATACGGCAGCATTCTGCCGTGGATCGGAGTGGTCATCTCCGCAGTCGGAGTGATCATGGAAGCGTATGCGGACAAGCAGAAATCCGCGCAGAAAGCCGTAAGGCCGGATATGGTGGCGACGGAAGGGCTCTACAGATTCACCCGCTGCCCCAACTATTTCGGTGAGATACTCACCTGGACCGGTGTCTTCGTCGGAGGCCTCACCGCTCTGCACGGCGTGTGGGAATGGATCGTGGCCTGTGTCTGCTATGTGACCATAGTCTTTATAATGGTCAACGGAGCGCAGCGCCTCGAAAAGCGCCAGGACGGAAGATACGGCGAGAAGTATGAGTATAAGGCCTACATCGCAAAGACCCCGATCCTTGTTCCCTTCCTGCCCGTCTATTCTCTCAATAAAAAGAAATAATCTTCCATATCCAAAAGGACCGCGCATCGGGGCGTGCTCCGTAAAGAAGCTGTTTTGAGGCGGCAATCACCGGCTCAAAAGGATATGAAAACCGGCGTGACCGCAGCGGTCATGCCGGTGTTTTTTTCCTGGATTTTGTGGGGCAAAACCCGATGCTCGTTATAACTGTGGACAACAGAATATCTATTCGGCAAATGGGAATTTGTCTGTCTATTCCTGACCGTCCGTTTCGTCATCGTCATTCTTTTCGCTGTTATGACCGAAGGCCAATCCAAGAGCCATTCCCATCGATAGTCCAATA
>JAEEGL014411935.1_pt1 | contig 23013 bp, 21 predicted proteins | sample 9134231 | NCBI WGS metagenome assembly JAEEGL01 (sample SAMN16246548, study PRJNA631951) | gut metagenome | biome: gut microbiome; feature: rumen; material: fiber-attached | host: Bos | place: Iran: Karaj | collected 2018-10
CATAAGAATTCTCTACTTCTTAAGAATGGTCTTGTTTCTTTTTCCCATCTTAAGACATTACACCATTGATTATAAAGCATTGGTAAATCTCTATAGCTAGATACATGATCACGATAATAATCACAAAACATAGTTTCACTAGTTGGTCTTATACAAAGTCTTTCTTCTAAAGTCTTAGATCCACCCATAGTTACCCAAGCAACTTCTGGAGCAAATCCATTTACAAGTTCTCCCTCTTTTTTAAGTAAATTTTCAGGAATTAGTAAAGGCATTTGTACATTTACATGTCCAAGTTCCTTAAACTTGTCATCTAGTATTCTTTGCATTTTTTCCCATATAGCATAACCATTAGGTTCAATTGCGATACATCCCTTTACACTTGTATAACTCGCTAAATGTGCTGCCATGACAACATCTGTATACCATTTAGCAAAATCAACGTCACGACTTGTTATTGCTTTATTTTCCATATATATCCTCCTTCAAAAATAAAAGACCAAAGTATAGGAGCGAAATTCGCGGTACCATCCTACTTTGATCTTAATTTGTATAACGGTATTAACCGGGAATTATTAATTCCACTCCTGGGTAGGAACTATTAATATCTTTACTTATTTCCACCAAACATAAGCTCTCTATAAAAAGAATTTTAAAAGTTATATCCCAATCAACATTTTATACAACCATAATACTATTTAAAGCCTTCTTTGTCAATAAATATAACTATGCATTTAATAGTTCTTGTAACTTTTTACAACGATCTATATCCATAGCAGGAACTCCCTCTAATGGATACTTAATACCTAATTTTTCATATTTAGGTACCCCATATAAATGATATGGTAATAGTTCTACCTTTTTAACATTTTTAACTTTTTTAATATATTCTTTTAATCCTAGAATATATTCTTCTGTATCATTAATACCAGGCACAATTACTTGTCTTAACCAAACATCTTTACCAGACTTATTTAACGCTTCTAAGAAACGATTAAATTCATCCATATTAGAACCTGTTATTTTCTTATATAAATCTTCTGTATAGGCTTTTATATCTAAGATAACTAAATCTGTATACTTAAGTATTTCTTCATATCCCCCAATACCAACTCCCGCAGTATCAATAGCCGTATGAAGATTTATCATTTTACATTTTTTTAAAGAATCAATTAAGAATTCTTTTTGGAGTAAACATTCTCCTCCTGAGAATGTTACTCCCCCATCTTTATAATAATTATGGTATTTATGAATTCTTTTTAATAACTCTTCACTTGTAATTGAAGTACCTTCATTACAAGTCCATGTTTCTGGATTATGACAATATAAACATCTTAACTTACATTGTTTTAAGAATACAACAAACCTAATACCGGGACCATCTACTAATCCCATTGGTTCTACTGAATCTATTATTCCAATATTACTAAATTGTTCCATGGAATGTCCTACTTATTACTTCAAGTTGTTGTTCACGAGTTAATCGATTAAATCTAACAGCATATCCAGATACTCTTATTGTTAAGTTTGGATATTTTTCTGGATGTTCCATAGCATCCATTAATGTTTCTTTATTTAAAACATTTACATTTAAGTGGTGAGCACCACTATTAAAATATCCATCTAAAATACTAACTAGGTTTTTAATACGTTCATCATTACTATTACCTAAAGCTTGTGGAATAATACTAAATGTATTAGAAATACCATCTTCACAACAATTAGTATATGGTATTTTAGCTACAGAATTTAAACTTGCTAAAGCACCACTTTCATCACGACCATGCATTGGGTTAGCTCCTGGAGCAAAAGCAACACCTGCTTTTCTTCCATCTGGAGTTGATCCTGTCTTTTTTCCATATACAACATTACTTGTAATTGTTAAGATTGATAATGTATGACGAGCATTCTTATATAATTTATGACTAGCAAGTTTCTTATAGAAACGAGTTACTAAATCAACACCAATTTTATCAACTCTATCATCGTCATTTCCGTATTTAGGGAATTCTCCTTCAATAACGAAATCAGTCGCAATACCTTTACTATTACGAACAGGTTTTACTTTTGCATATTTAATAGCTGATAAACTATCCATTGCTACTGAGAAACCAGCAATACCAAAAGCCATTAATTTTTCTGGATCAGTATCATGTAAAGCAAGTTCTCCTGCTTCATATGCATATTTATCATGCATATAGTGAATTATATTCATTGCATCAACATATGTTTTAGCAACTTTATCAAGCATTTTATCATATGCTTTAACCACTTTATCATAATCTAAGTATTCATCCATAATAGGTTCAAATCCATCTACTACTTTATTACCTGTTACTTCATCAACACCGCCATTAATAGCATATAATAAAGCTTTAGCTAAATTACATCTAGCTCCAAAGAATTGCATTTGTTTACCAACAGTCATAGCTGATACACAGCACGCAATAGCATAGTCAGACCCATGAATAGGACGCATTAAATCATCACTTTCATATTGAATAGCGTCTGTTAAAATACTCATCTTAGCACAGTATTTTCTAAAGTTAATTGGTAATTTACTACTCCATAACACTGTCATATTTGGTTCTGGTGATGAACCTAAATTAGTTAATGTATGTAAGTATCTAAAACTATTTTTTGTTACTAATGATTTAGATTCATCTAACATACCACCAATTGATTCTGTTACCCATGTAGGATCACCGGCGAATAATTCATTATATTCTGGTGTTCTTAAATGACGAACTAATCTTAATTTTATAATAAATTGATCAATTATTTCTTGAGCTTCTTTTTCGGTTAATTTACCTTCTTTAAGATCTTTTTCAATATAAATATCTAAGAAAGTACTAGTTCTACCTAGACTCATAGCAGCTCCATTAGCTTCTTTAATAGCTGCTAAATAACCAAAGTATAACCATTGAGTTGCCTCTTTAGCATTAGTTGCTGGTTTACTTATATCAAAGCCATAACTCTTAGCCATTTTCTTAATTTCATTCAAAGCTTTTATTTGCATATTTACTTCTTCTCTTAAACGAATAACATATTCTGTTAATTCTACTTGTTCAAGTTCAAGTAAATCTTTTTTCTTAAATTCAATTAATGAATCAATACCATATAAAGCAATTCTACGGTAATCACCTATTATTCTTCCTCTTCCGTAAGCATCAGGTAAGCCTGTTAATAAAGCATTATGACGGGCTTTTTTAATGTCTTCTGTATAAGCATCAAATACACCATCATTATGTGTCTTACGGAATTCATTAAAATATTTCTTAATTGTAGGATTTAATTCATAACCGTACGCATCCAAAGATGCCTCTACCATACGCATACCACCAAAAGGATTTACAATACGTTTTAAAGGGGCATTAGTTTGTAATCCAAAGATTACTTCGTCTTTCTTATCTATATATCCTGGACGATAACTATTAATTCCTGATACATGTTCTGTATCAACATCAAGAATACCATTCTTTAATTCTTTAGCTAATAATTTTTCACATTTCTCCCATACTCTTTTTGTTCTTACAGTAGGTTTAGCTAAGAAAGAATCGTCTCCTTCATACTCTGTATAATTACTATTAATGAAGTCTTGCACATCAATAGTTGCTTTCCATTTATTTCCTTTAAATTTATCCCAAATATCAAAATTCATTTTATCCCTACTTTCCTAGTATAATTATAACATATCTCATATTATAAAAATTAAAAACGTCATTACTTGACGTTTTTATTTACTATTATTTATAAAATCTTCTTCACTCCAAATAGTTATATTTAATTCTTTAGCTTTATCATATTTACTTCCTGGAGAATCTCCTACTATTACAACATCAGTTTTCTTACTTACACTGTTTGTCGTAATACCACCTAAAGACTCAATCTTATCACGTGCTTCGTCTCTAGTAATACTATTTAAAGTACCTGTTAATACAAAAGTCTTACCTGCAAAAGCAGTATCTGTTTTAGCTTCTTTAATTAGACATTCCATATTAACATTATATTCTTTTAATTTATTAATAATATCTATATTTGCTTCATCACTAAAATAATCTTTAATACTTTTAGCAATTATCTCACCGATATCTTTAACACTAACTAATTCTTCGAAACTAGCATTCATTAAATTATCAAGAGTCTTATATCTAATTGCTAACATCTTAGCTGTTCTTTTACCAACATTTTTAATGCCAAGACCACATATTAATCTCTCTAAAGAATTTTTCTTACTATTTTCAATACTTTCAAGTAAATTAGAAACACTTTTTTCACCAAATCCTTCTAATTCCATTAAAGTATCTTTATGGGTATCTAATTTATAGAAATCAGATAAATCTTTTAAATATCCCATATTAAATAAGTCTTCAATTATTTCGTCTCCTAATCCTTCGATATCCATGGCGTCTTTGGAAGCAAAATAGATAAGACCTTCAATTTTTCTAGCTGGGCAGTGAATATTAGGACAGAAATGATGAGCATCTTTTTTAACTAATTCTGTATTACAGATAGGACAAGTCTTAATCATTTCAAAAGGAATAGAATCATCCTTACGACGATCAAATTTTACCTCAACTACTTCAGGGATAACATCTCCTGCTTTTCTAATTGAAATAGTATCTCCTACTCTTACATCTTTTTCTAAACAATAATCTTCATTATGCATAGTTGCTTTAGTAACTAAAGAACCTGCTACATGAACGGGATCAAAAATAGCATTAGGAGTAATTTTACCAGTTCGACCTACAGTAAACTTAATTTCTCTTAAAGTAGTTAATACTTCTTTAGCTGGAAATTTATAAGCAATTCCCCATCTAGGAACACGTGAAGTATAACCTATCTTTTCTTCATCTTTTAAGTCATTTACTTTAAGAACAACACCATCTATTTCATAAGGAAGTTCTTCTCTTATTTCTCCTAATTCTTCGATACAAGTAATTATCTCAGTAGCATTATGCGCTACTTTATTTAATTTATGATTAGTAACAAAACCTAATTTTCTTAAATAATCTAATGATTCAGCTTGAGTTTTAATTCCGTAATCTTCAGGATTAGGAATAAAGTAAGCCATAAAGTCTAATCCTCTTTTAGCTGTTACTTTACTATCAAGTTGTCTTACAGAACCGGCTGCGGCATTTCTTGGATTAGCAAATAGTGGTAAACCTTTCTCTTCTCTTTCTCTATTTAAAGCTTCAAAAGATTTTTTACTCATATAGATTTCCCCACGAACTTCTATATCAATAGGTTCATTTAATTTAAGAGGAATAGATTTAATAGTCTTAACATTTAATGTTATATCTTCACCCTCAGTACCATTACCTCTTGTAGCTCCTCTTACTAAAATGCCATCTTTATATAATAAAGAGCCAGATAATCCATCCATCTTAGGTTCAACTGTATAGACTGGATTACTTACTACTTTTTTAATTCTTTCATCAAAAGAAACTATTTCATCTTCATTGAAAATATCATCAAAAGATAACATCGGAGTCTTATGAACAGCTTTTTCAAATTTAGATAAAGCTTCTCCCCCTACTCTTAATGTTGGCGAATCTTCTCTTTTAAGTTCTGGATATTTATTTTCTAATTTTAATAACTCATTATAAAAATCATCATATTCTTGATCAGTTATAGTTGGCATATCAAGAACATAATATTCATAACTAGCTTTATTTATTTTATTTATAAGTTCATCAATACGTGCTTTTACTTTATCATCTTGCATAATATCACCTATTAATATTATACCATAAAAAAGAAAGCATTTCTGCTTTCTATTTAATTTAAAATATCTTTATTTATCTCTACTACCGGTCTAATACCTAAAATATCTAATTCTTCACTAGATACATTAACTATACCTTCATTATTAATATACCAACGATAATTTTCACCTAAATCAGATTTATCATTAAGCCAATATCCATATACTCCATGATCATCATATAATTTATTATCTTCTTTAGTACATCCCTTTTGTTTACATAATAAAGTATTTTCAAATATCCAAGAATATCCTATTAAAGAATTAACAATATTATTAGATTCATTGTATAAATCAATAACACTAGTATCTTCACTTACATTAAGTAAAACACTTATTTTTCTTAAATCTTCTAAAGATAATAATCTTGTATGTTTTTTAATAAACATTGAATATCCTTTAATAGCTTTTTTAAATGTATCTTCAACACTCTTGCCATTAGTTGAAACAACAATATTATGATCTAGTAATAATTTTAATCTTGAATCTTTCTTGCTGTCACCAAAAGCATACCATTTCATACAACCATCATTATATTTAGTTGTACTCTTACTATCATCTTTCTTACATAAAGAATTAGTAAGTGGATTATAGTATACTACTGTCCCTGATTGATAAGTTTTATTTATTCTTGTTTTACGACATTTTAATTTTATAATATCACCAGTATTAACTCCAATAGGTTCTTCTTTTTTACTTCCGTAATTCCAGCATGCGATACCATCATCAACAATATAAAGCATTACTTTACCATCTTCATTTAATCTTAATGTCTCTATACTATCTGGTAAATTACTTATTCTTAAATGATCTTTTAATTCTTCCGTATCCGCATTAGTTAAATCATTAAAATAATCTCCATCTTCAATATCTTTATAATAACTCTTAATAATAAGTTCTGTTTGTTTCTTCACTATACTAGTACGTGAAGCTAACGCTAAAGCAAATCCTACAATAACTAAGAATACTATAACAAGTATTATTGTAAGTATTTCAACACTATTTATTTTTTCTTTTCTTATTAGGTTTATTTTTTTCATACAACTCTCCTTTTATTATCTTTTTAAATACATATACTAATAATTCTATTAGTAATATTACTACCGATATTGAAAACATATAATTCATGGCAATTTGATATAAACTAGGAACATTTGTAAATATATGACTTAATACTGCTGTTAAAACTACAATTACACCAAGTACAATCATAAAATACTTATTTAATGTCTTCATACTATCACCTATTATCATTATAACATAAAAAAAGATATTTTACTTATTTAAAATATCTTCAATTACACTACTATTTAAAATAGCTAACCAATCTTCAAAATTATCTTGTTTTTGATTTTCATCTAATAAGTCAATCTTACCTATTTCATATAGATATATCTTTTCCATAATTACTTTTAGAATATAGAAATTCCATACATTAATAATATCTATCTTCGTATAATTATCAAAAGGTTTTAAGATTCTCTTAGCCATCTTAACATCAATTTTATTACCTGTTTTACTAAATTTAATCGCAAATACAATTAAATCATATAATTTAGTAAAAGTAGTTGCTTCATCTAAATCAATAAGCGTAAATTCTTCTTCATTCCAGATAATATTAGTTGGTGTTAAATCACCATGAATTAAATCTTTTTCATAAAAGATATTATAATTTTGAAGTTTCATATATCTTCTTAAAAGATCAGTTATTATTTCTCTTTTAATTTTTTTAGTTTTTAAATTAAGAAGTGATTCGTAATAGAAATTAACTTTATCTAATAGATTAGTGTAATTACCATTACCTTTCTTATCTAATTTAATAAAATTAGTTATTTTTTCAATTTGGTTATTTGTTAATTTCTTAACATGTTTTCCTTCTATATAATCATAAATACATATAGTTGCATTATGGTATGTATAGAAATTATCATCAATCGTATCTAAGACATTAATATTATTTTCTTTACTGATATCAATTAAGTCATTAATAGCTTCTTTATCAATATTCTTTTTATAAAGTTTCGCTACATATTTCTTTTTGGTAGTTTCAACTAAATATACGTGATTAGCAAGTCCCCCTGTTAATCTTTCCATATAAGTAATTTTATCTTTTAAGATACCACTTAAGACTTCACAAATTAGTTTTTCATTATAACTATTTAAAGTATCATTATATAATTTAATGAATTTATTTGTGACAACATCAGTATTATATTCTGTATTAATTCTTTTCATAATATAATTAGATAATTCCTTACGATCACTTTTATTCTTATATAAACTAATTATCTTACTAGCTAGTTCTTCACTACTCTTAGCGTCATATAAATACTTGGTATTACCTTCAAGCATTTCCTTCATACCACTATTCATACTTCCAACAAATGGTAAACCGCAGGCCATTGATTCCAAAACAACGTAAGGAAAATTATCAAATAATGATGGATATACTCCAATACATGCTCCATTATATATTTTATTTAATTCATTATTTTTAACTTGTCCCATAAAAACAAGATTTTTATGATATTTAGTTGGAACTATATCTTTAATATACTCTATTGTTGATATTTCTTTATCATTACGATTAGTATCTTTACCAACAAAAATTATTTTAATATTACCTAAACTATCTAAAATAGTTGGGATAGCCTCCGCAAATAAAATAACACCTTTTCTTTGCTCAATACTACCACAATATAGAATAGATTTACCATTCTTATTTTTAGTATAAAAATCTTTTAAATTAGCTGGATTTGGTATTACTTCTATATCATTACGCTTAAGTTTCATTTCTTTAATTACTAAATCTTTTAAGATATTAGTACAACTTGTTACTTTATCGGCACTCTCAATCATTTTTCTTTCCCATAATAGCATCTTACGATGAATACTAGGATCTAATTTAGATTTATTTGCTTTACTCCAGATTGCTAAAGGTGTATGAAGACGAACAATTAGAGGTACTTTACGATATTCTTCAAAAAGAATTGTTTCAGCTCCCCAATCAGGAACTTCAATTATGTCTATTTCGTTATTATCTTGTAATTCAATAAGTTTATCTCTAACTTTTTCACGATATTTATAATAGTTATTATAGATATCTTTTGTCTCTTTATTATATAGTCTTATTACACGTACACCTTCATCAATATATTCTTTATCACAGTCTAAACTACGTGTAATAACTGTTACATCATACCCAAACTTAACTAAAGAAGTTGCTAAACTCTTTTGATAAGTAGCAATCCCGCCATAATTCGTTTCGTCTGGATACTCTTCATGTACTAGACATATCTTCATCTTATCACCTCTATAGACAAGGACTATATTATATCACTAAAAATAAAAAAGGCAAATATTTTGCCTTTTTAATATTTAATCTTATATTTATCTAAAAATTCTTTAATAGCTTCAATATTAACACAAATACTAAGAGGAATAAGACTATGTTCAGATATTTCAATATCTTTATTATTTCTCTTAATCTTACTATTAATATCTATACCTGTATCTTTATATGCTGTACCTATTTGCATACCAATAAGTTCCCCTTTTTTATTAATAACGGCTCCTCCAATATGACCTACACAAGCACCGTTAGATACCTCAAATAAAGTAGGATTACCTTTTTCATCAAGAAGTGTTCTTGTTACCATACCTTCAATAGGAAATACTTGAGGATTAACCATTAACATATTGTTAAGTTCAATATCTTTACTAGCGTGGTTATATTTAAGTACTTCTAATTCAGGATATGGATATCCTAATCGACATACCATTTCTCCTTGACTAGGATTACTACCAAATACTGGATATTTATCACATAATATTTCTTCCGGATTTTCAAATTTAACTAAAGCTAAGTCTAAATATTCATGACCAAATAATTCCATACCACTCCAACGAGATATTGTATTTAAAAATACATTTTTTAGAATTACTGGTTCATCTTTTAAGACTTTATATTTCTTATATATTTTTTTAGGAGGAACTTTATTTAAAATAAGTTCTTCTTTAATTTTTTCGTAACGTTTATGAATTTTATCTGCTTCTATGATATTAGCAAGTACTCCTTTAGTAGTTAATACCCATCCCTCATCATTAATTAGAATAACACTAAACATACTTCTAATTACTTCATCATTATAAGGAGTTTTATAAGCACTACTAAATGGTTTTACATAACCTGCTTTCTTAATCGCATTTATAAACATAATATCACCTACTTATTTGTATTTTGATAATAATTTCTTTCTGCTAAATCTTCTTCAACCCATTCTAAATCATCAAGTTCTTCATATGAATCATTTAAGTAATCTTCTATTTCAAATATTAAATCATGGACATCTGTATATTTCTTATAATCAATCCCATATCTTGTTAAAATATCAATATGTTTTTGATTTAAAAGAATTCCATTATAATTCTTTAAAAAATCTTTTTCAACATCTGTTACTAAAGAATTAATATCTACTTCTTTACCATTAATTTCCATATTATCACCAACCTCATTATAACATAAAAAAGATATACTATTTAAGTATATCCTTCATAAAACTAATTAAATCTTCTTTAATATCATCACGATCTAAAGCATACATGATATTAGCTTTAATATAACCTAGTTGACTACCAATATCATAGTAAGTACCACTAAACTTGCATCCATAGAATTTTTGTTTAGTCATTAATTCTTTCATGGCATCAGTTAATTGGTATTCACCACCCGCACCTGTTTTTAAGTTTTCAATTACTTCAAAGATTTCTGAGTTAAGAATATATCTTCCTAAACCCGCTAAATCACTAGGTGCATCTTCAACTTTTGGTTTTTCCACAATATCATTTATTTCTAAAGTATCTTCATCCACTAAAGAAACAATTCCATATTTATAAGTTAATTTATGAGGTACTTGTTGAAGACCTATAACATTACCGTTATATTTGTTGTAAACATCAATAAGTTCTTTTAAGGCACAGCCACCCTTAATTAAATCATCGCCATACATTACGGCAAAAGGTTCATTACCTACTAATTCTTTAGCTTGATAAATAGCATTTGCACTACCTAAAGCAACTGTTTGTTTTACCGATAATACTTTAACATTATTATTTATCTTACGTACTTTTTCAAGTAAAGCTGTTTTTCCAGCTTTTTCTAATTTTTCTTCTAACTCTTTATCTTCTTTAAAATGTTTTAAAATACATTCTTTCTTATCATTAGTAACAAGAATAACTTCTTCAATACCTGCTTTTGCTGCTTCCTCTATTTGTAACTGAATAGTTGGAACATCAACAATAGGCAACATTTCTTTAGGAATTTCCTTTGTAGCTGGTAAGAAACGAGTTCCCATACCTGCTACCGGTATAACTAATTTTCTTACTTGCATCTTATTTCTCCTTTTGTAAGGCATTATATACTAATGAAAAAATTAGTAAGCCTCCTAAAAATAATCCTATCCATAATAAAGGGTTTGATTGATGTGCAATTATCCAATTTTTTGATGATTCAGCTGCTTCTTCAAGCGTTTTCCATATACTTCCCATATTTACCTCCACTCTAATAAAATTATATCACAAAACTAGAATTGAACATTATTTTTTTATAGCCTATAACATTTTTTCATATTCCTTGACTACCCTCTAGATAGTTGCTACTATATTTGGTAGGAGAATAGCGCGGTAGGAGGATTTATGATAGTAACGATTGACGGCTATGATGGAACTGGCAAAACAACATTAGCTAAAAAACTTGCCGAAAAATACGGCTTTATATATTTAGATAAGCCTTTTATATTTATGAACTCAATAGTTAATAAAATACCCTATGCAAAAGCAATAGAGATAACTAAGATAGAGGAAAAAGAATTATGGACTAAGCCCTTAGATTTTAAAAAAATTACGAAATACTATTGTGATGCTTTTTTGTGGCTTACTAATTTTAAAGATAAATATAATATTATTCTCGATCGAGGAATTTTAACCAGCTATGCTGTAACTGGCTATCCTGAAACAGAAGAAGTATTTGACTACTACGTATATAAAAACTGCTTCTTTGATGGTTCAATTTATCTAACCGCTGACGATAACGAAAGAGTTCGTCGTATAAGAGCAAATGATCCTAACGATCCTGATTTAAAACACCCTATAAAATGGCGCGATAATAATCTAGAAGAATATGCCGCAACAAGAAATCTTAATTACCATAAAATAAGTACAGATAATAAAACTACCGAAGAAGTCTTTGAAGAGGCATGTACTGAATTTGAAAAAATTATTAATAGTGATAATAAAAAAGCAAAGTCAATTTAACTTTGCTTTTTTATTATTTCTACAATATTATCAATATTTCCTTTATAGTATATTGCTTTTACTTTAGATGTAAATTCTTTTAATAATTCTAGTCTCCTCTTAGCTAGTTCTAAGGTATCAAGAGATATAACAGGATAAGTATTATTAAAAACTATACGTGAAGTTCCTCTAATCTTTCTCGATGTCTCTTCATAGATATGCCAAAGGAACTTATCCTTACCCCACTCATCTAAAGTATAATTAGGGCTATCACAAATTATAGGTTGAATAAATAATTTGATAGGATATTCTTCTTCTGAAGAAATATTACCCATTTTTTTAAAATACTCATTTCCTTCTTTATTCTTCCAATAATCATTAGATATATATTGATACTTAATACGCCCTACACTTTTCATTTCATTTAAATCAATAAGAATTTTCTCATCAGAATATATACTTCCATATTTAGCTAGTTCTAAAGCTAGTGTAGTTTTCCCCATACCAGTTGTTGTTCCCCAACTAATAATTAACTCATTATTTAGAACAGCTCCTGCCCCATGAACACATATTATTCCATATTCTAAACGCGCTTTTTCAAGAATATATTCGATAAACGCTATCATATCCTTAATATTTTCACATTCATAGATATATTCGATATTAGGATAATCTAAAATGAGATTATTCTTCCCTTTTTTGAAGATAATAGTTGCATCTTCTTTACCTTCATCTAATACTTCACAAGAAGGAATATAGCTATATAGAAATTTTTCTTCTAATATTTTTTTAATCAAGGATGAATCCGCTAATACTTTAATAATCGCTTTAGATGATTTTATATAGATTTCTTGCATATTTCTTTGTAAACTTCTAATAATTCTTTTGTTTTAGCTAACCAAGTATAATGATTTCTAACTTCGTGAAAAGCATTTGTAGCTATCTCATTTCTTAAATCATTATCAGTTAATAACATATATATTTTTTCACATATGTCTTCGCTGTCACTAGGATTAACTAATAGAGCATTAACGTCATCACCAGCAAATTCTTCCATACTTGTTTTTCTAGTTGTTATAGCAGGCGTAAAGCAACTAGCTGCTTCAAGTAACGTAGACATTATACCTTCTTTATCATAAGATGGTAGAACAGCAACCTTAGCTCTTTGATAACTATCAATTAATTCTTCATTAGAAACAAGACCAGCAAAAGTAACTTGTGATTCTAGTTTAAGTTCTTCCACTTTCTTTTCCAATTCCTCACGATAAGGACCTTTACCAATTATTTTTAAATTAGGTGTTAGTCCATATTTATCTTTAAGAAGTTTTAGCCCTTCAATAATAAATTGAATGCCTTTAATAGGAATTAATCTTCCTACAAATAATAAATCAATATTTCTTTCTTTATCTACTTTAGTAAATACTTCGTCATCAATAGCATTAGTTACAATATGCATATTAGGATTTGCCCCTAAAGCAATCCACTTATCACGAACATTTTGTGATACAGCTATTAACTCTTTTTCTCTTTCTAAAACAAGTTTGCAAATATAATTAATATCTTCTGGAGATCCATGAAGTTCTAGAATATGTTTTTGATTAAAAGGAACTGCCAAAGTATCAATAACATTATGTACAGCAACAAAATCATATTTATGATTTAATAGATATTCATATGCTAGTCTTGATACCCATAGACTCTCACGATCCCATCTTTCCCAATCTATTCCAGCAGGAACATCATATATTTCTTTAAAATTATCATCTAATTCTAAATACTCTATTTTTACTTTTGGATTATTCTTTTTAAAATTTATAAAATAATCACTTTCTTTAAGGTAAGAAGCTTTAGTTGTAAGAATAGTTACATCTTCACCCAAAATTGCAAGAAATCTCGCAGTTTGAAGTGGATATATTTCACCACCCCCAACATAGTAAGATACTCTTGGTTGATATATTAATATTTTCATTATTTAATATCCCATACTTTCTTAGCTGATTCTATTTGACTACTAAAAGCTATGCCTTTAGACCATTTAATATAATCTTGTAATTTATCTAAAGAAACAAAAGCTCTTTCACTTACTTCCCATTCTTGATTAAATGGTAATACTTCATCTACTTTAGCTGTATATCTTAATTGATAATATGTTTCACCATTTTCAACCACTTCAACAGCTCCTAAATATTTAATATCTTTTATGGTAATACAGGCTTCTTCCATAACTTCACGTACTAAAGTTTCTTCTTTAGTTTCGTTTGGTTCAGGATGTCCACCAGGAATAGTCCAAGCTTCACTTTTTACAGTTAACAATTCATTATTATCATTAAAAATATAACCACTTACTTGGGTATACTTTTCACTTGTAACTTCAAATCCCTCTCTCCATAATATCTTACAATTTTCGCCTATTTGTTCATAATCTTTCATCTTATCATTCCTTTCCAATTAAGCTATTTATTGCGTCAATAACATCTCTAAATGTTTTACTTGCATATTTATTAAATTCATTATCATTACCTACACTATATACATTTATATTTTTATATTTAGGTAAAGGTAGTGTTTCTACATCTGTAATGAAATATATTTCATTATCTTCAAAGAATTTATTCATCCCGCCTATCTTATTAACATCTTTATTATAAATATATATTTTTTTATTTTCAATATCTTTTTCCACAGTATATTTTTCTAAAAAATCAATATTCCTTATATATTCATAAATATTATTATATTCAAAATTATTCATTTTAAATAATAATAAAGATGTTGATACTTTTCTGCCTTTACTAACTCTAATTAATTTTATATCCGATTTTTTTCTTGTTGATAATTCAATATTATATTCTTTTAAATTTTCTCTTAAATATTTATATAACTTAACATTTATATTTTTTATTAGATCATTATTAAAATATTTATGGTGGTAAACTGCTCCACTCTCAGTTAAAATAATACGATTTAGGTTATATACCTTACGTATATTTTTAACATTTTTGTCATACGTTCTATTTGTACATATACCAACCTTATAACCGCTTTTCCTAGCTTCTTCTATCTTTTCTTTAATCTCAAGATAGTTATCTGGAAATTGGCCATTAAATATAATAGTGTCATCAATATCTAAAAATATTATTTTTTTCATATAAGGCATCTATACCCTTTCATTATTCTTTATTACATAGTATTTCATGAAACCTATTATAAGATATGAAATATTTGCTGTCAACAAAAAAAGAAGATTAAATCTTCTTTATACTCTTATGACCTTTCATAAGCATTTTTATTCCTATTGGATGTGGGAACGCTATTGTAACAATTGATTTATCTATTGATACAACTACACCTACACCAAACGTATCATGACTTACTTTATCACCAATATTATATTCTGCATTCTTATCAATCATGTTAGCTTTAGTGATTACTTTTCTTTCATCTTGGATGTTTTCTTTAATTAATAAGTCATCATCTATTTCTTTAATAAATCTTGATACTGGATTAGCTGAATCCATACCATATAATGTACGTGTCTTACAGTTAATTAACCATAACTTTTTACGAGCACGTGTTATAGCAACATAACATAAACGACGTTCTTCTTCTACATCACTACTCTCCATTAAGCTGTTTTGATGCGGAAAGATTCCTTCTTCCATACCAATAACAAAGACATTATCAAATTCAAGCCCTTTAGCTGAGTGAACTGTCATTAAAGTTACAACATCAGTATTATTTTGGTATTCTGTAGCGTCCGCTACTAAAGATAATTCATCTAAGAATTCTTCTAGTGATACGATTCCTCTTTCCTCTTCAAAAGTCTTAGTAATAGATTTAAATTCTTCTAAGTTTTCAAGTCTTACTTCATTTTCAATAGTATCATCACTAGTAAGTTCTTCTCTAATACCAGTTCTTTCTAAGATATAATCAACTAATTCTGTTAAAGACATATTTTCTTGTTTTTCTTTAATGTCTTCAATAATACGTTTAAATTCTAGTTCTTTACCACTATCGATAACTTCATAGATACTCTTACCTGATATTCTCGCTTGAACTTCTAAGTTTTCGATTGTTTTAGTACCTATTCCTCTTTTTGGAACATTAATAACACGTAATAAATTAATATCATCACGATTATTATAAACAACACTTAAGTACGCAAGTAAATCTTTAATTTCTTTACGTTTATAGAAGTAGATACTACCTACTACTTTATATGGAATATTAGCTTGTAGTAAAGCTTCTTCCATATTTCTTGATTGGGCATTAGTACGGTATAAAACCGCTATCTCAGATAATGGTGAAGTCTTGCGAAGTTCTTCTATCTTTTCTTTAACATAGAAAGCTTCATCTTTTTCATTTAGACTACGATGGTAAATAACTTTATCGCCATCTTCAATATCTGTCCATAAATTCTTATCTTTTCTTAATTTATTATTTTTAATAATAGTATTTGCTACATCAAGAATTTGTTTAGTAGAACGATAATTTCTCTCAAGCATAATAACTTTAGCGTTCTTATAATCTTTTTCAAAATTTAAAATATTTTGATAATTAGAACCTCTAAAAGAATAAATAGATTGATCATTATCTCCTACTACACATATATTCTTATATTTACTACTAATAAGTTTAGTTAAGATATATTGAGCTTCATTAGTATCTTGATACTCATCAATTAATACATATTTAAATCTTTCTTGATATCTAGCTAAAATATCAGGATATTTTCTAAATAAAGTAATTGGAAGCATTAATAAATCATCAAAGTCTAAACTATTATTTATTTCTAATTTATCTTGATATTTACGATATACATCTACTACTAGTTGATCTATATCATTACCAATAAATCTTTCTAAGTCTTTTGGACTCATAAGTTCATTCTTCGCACTACTAATGCGATTACGTATCATCTTATAATTAAACTTCTTGGGATCTAAATCCATATCTTTCATTATCTTTTTAACGACTGTTAAAGAATCATCGCTATCTAAAATAGTAAAGTTCTTATCATAACCTAATTCTTTATAATGTTCTTTTAAGATAGATAATCCAAAGGAATGGAATGTTGATATTTGAATATCATAAGCAAGACTTCCTAACATCTTATAAATACGATCTTTCATTTCTTTAGCTGCTTTATTAGTAAAAGTGATTGCTAAAATATTAGATGGATCTATCCCCATCTCACTTACTAAATAAGCAACACGAGTTGTTAATACTCTTGTTTTACCAGAACCAGCTCCCGCTAAAACAAGAAGTGGTCCCTCGGTAGTCTTAATAGCTTCTAGTTGTTCTTCATTTAAATTTTCTAACATATTAACACCTACTTAATCTTTATAAATTATAGCATAAATATACCTTTATTTAAAAGAGTCTTCTAACATATCTTCTTCTAAATATTTGTAATTTAAATTATTCTCAGATGTTATTACTGATTTTCCTAAATTCTTTTCTAAGTCATCTCTTGCTGATTTAGCAGCATGTCCACCTAACTTGGCCATTTTTTTATTTTCTTCTAAACCTTTTGGTTTATGTTCTTTAACTAATTCTTCAGTCGCTGCCTCTCCTAAATCAGTTAATATTACTTCAAACCTAGACATATTATCTCTTAAATTTTCTTTTCTAATTCCTTTATATGACTTATACTCACTTGCTGTCATTCCAGACCATTCTTTATATATTTCATTAGTTAAAATTGCATATTCTTTTCCTTCTTTAATTCCGTTATCTTGCCACACCTTAGTAAGTTTTTTGCGGTCAATAATAGCTTTAATTCTAGCTTCTATCCATTCTAATGTATATCCTTTTTTTAGATAGAAATCTATCATTTCATCAATACCTTTAGATGGATCAAAAACCTCATCAATTTTTTGCCTACCAAGTTTAGCCAACCATACTTTAAAAGGCTCTGCTTTAGGAGATGGAACAGATTCAATAAGTCTAAATATCCCTTCAGTATCTAGTGTATCTGTCAAATACATTTTTCCATCTTTAGAAGATTTTAATTTCAGTTGTACACATTTTGTGTACAACTCACTTTGTTCTTCTTCTGACATTCTCCTTTTCAACATATTCCAATAATTTCGTGGATTTGAGCTTTCTGTTAAAGCACTAATAACATCAATCACACTAAAATAATAATCTTCTTTGTCCTTATCCCATATACTTCTTATTTCTTTATTCTCAAATAGGTTTGATATTGTTTTTAATTTATCTTGTTCCATAGTTTAACCTCCTATATTTATTATACCAAACATACGTTCGCTATTCAAGATAATTTAAAACATACTTTTATAAGTATGTTTTATTTATAGTTTTTAATTAATTCTTGGTAGTGGTTACCTTTTTCTTCAAAGTTCTTATATTTATTATAAGATGCAGCTGCGGGAGCTAGTAAACAAATTTTATCTTTCTTTGTTTCTTTAAATGCTATTTCTACAGCTTCTTCCATAGTTTCTACTTTAAAAATATTTATATTTGTATTATTTAATCGATCAGCAACTAAATAACCAGTTTTAGGCATACAGATTAAATTTCTTACAATACCTGTATCTAAATATTTAACTAAAGAACTTAAATTAACTCCTCTATCTAAACCACCAAAGATTAATGTATCAACATTTTTTAAAGCGTTTACACTATTAACTGTAGCTTCAGGAATAGTCGCGATAGCATCATCATAAAATTTAATATCATGATATGTACCTACATATTCCATACGATGTGGTAATGGTTTAAATTCATTAATCGATTTAATAGTTTTATCTTTATCAAGCATTAAGATATCTGATACCGCTAGAGTAAATAGGATATTATAAATACTTGAATCACCTTTTAAATTAGGGTTATTTACTTCGGGCATTTCTTCATATTTAGATACTTCTATTTTATTTGAATTAACATCATCAATACGACTAGTTAAATTAATATCATCACTATTATAGATAAAGAAATCATTTTCTTTTTGGTAGCGACATACATTTATCTTTGCCTGCATATATTCTTCAAAACTATTATAATGATCTAGATGTTCTTGATATAAATTAGTAATAATTGCGATATAAGGAGAATGTTTAACAAACTCTAATTGATGGGAAGACATTTCATTTACTAAAATAGTATTCTCTTTAATATCTTCAATATAATCAAGTAAAGGTCTACCTATATTACCCATTAATATCGCATCAACATTTTGATCAGTTAACACTTTATATATTAAAGATGTCGTTGTTGATTTACCTTTAGTACCAGTAATACCTATCATTTTATTAGGTACAAACTCTAAAAATAATTCTAGTTGACTTGAGATATTAACATTCTTCGTATCTACATCTTTAAATGATATTCCAGGAGATTTAATTACTAAATCATAATCCCTTAGATTATCTAAATAATCTTCTCCTGTCTTTAAAATGGCTTTATTATCATCAATATCAATATTATTAATATCCCCAATATATAATTCTTTATCTGGAAGATATTTTCTTATAAAATTATATGTTGATTTACCTTCTCTACCAAAACCTAGTATTAATATTTTTTTGTCTTTTAAATAATTAATTATGCTATTTATCATATAATACTCCTTTTAATATTGAAGTTTGTTCTTGATTTAAATTATTCTTATCGGTATAGAATTTTAAAACATCCTCATTAACTATTTCATAATTATCTTTATAATATTCTAATAGATAAGGTAATTTATTGTCTTTTAAATTTAAGATAGTTTTACTTACTGCATATCTTACTTCTTCATAAGTACCTACACAGTCAAATGGTTTATTCTTACCATATCCTAATAAATCAATAAATGTTTCTTTTAAATCTTCTTTAGCGAATAAATCTTCACCAAAGATACTTACAAGTTCATCTTTATATAAGAATGGACTTAAAATTGTATAAACGAATAAACATTTGGAACAGTTACAGCACCATACCCAATCTTTTTCTTTACTTCCAACATTACAGCTTTTAAATACATGATGGTATTTTTTTAGTTTCGAAAATAAATAAGCAATTTCTACTTCTAAGATTGGTCTTAAGAAACTAAAATATTCAATCTCGTTATTTAAATAGCTTTCGCAGTAGTAGCGATAATCATTTTCAAATTCCAAAGTCTTAGAATATTGATGATTAACATTAGTACCATCAACATTAGCTTCATTAGCACTTGATTCATTAGATAAGGCTATATATTTACGACCAGTCATATACGCTACTAATGTTGATAAGAAGGCAATCATTGCAGAAAATGGTGTATGCCCATTTAAGAATCCTCTCTTATTTAAATTAATTAAATTAGGATCTATCTTACGATATATCTTAATAGCATTCTTTACTTCCGCTATTTTAGCACACTCTAAAGTAACATTTCTTGGATTAACTATCATAGCTAAATTATCTTTATTTTTTAAAGATTCTAAAGTGACACAAGAATCTTTTCCTCCTCCAACAGGGATAATATAATCGCTATAATCTTTGATAACTTTAGGTTCATTTATTTCTTTACCTGTACAAGTAATATTCATAAAATCATCTATCTTATTAGTTATTCCGTTACGATAGAACATTTCTCCTAAACCATTAAAATATAGTTTTTTAAACCAAGCTATTTGTTCCTCATTTAAATAACCACATTCAATAATAACATTAGGAGAACAAGTTGTTTTCCAGTAAGAAACAAGTTCTACTAAACCTAAATTAAATACTAAATTACTAATACTTCTCGTATCAAATTCCATATTCTTTTCTATTTGAATGATATGATTGAATGTTTCTAGTCCTTCTATTTCATAAAGATAAGATATTTCTATCTTATCTTCTAACTCTTTTATATCATATTTTTTATATCTAAATATCGGATATTTTAAACGATAATTTTTATAATCTTCTTCACGCATAATAACACCTACTTATTACAAGTTTCTTCTAAGTATAAAGATAATCTAAGAGCATTAAAACCAAATAAGCTTCTTATACATAAACTCTTCTTACTTACTGGGAAACGATTATCATTTAAAGCATATTTACGATATAACTTAATATATCTAAATAATTGTTTACGATAATCAATATCTTTTATTTGTCTAAATAAAGATAATGCTTCGTAACATATTTTTATCTTACAATAATCTACTAATTTAGGATGATTTGTTTTTACATAATCAAGCATATCAAAACAAATATCCATCTTACCCATTAAAAGACTATCTTTTACCCTTTTATTCTTTCTTGTAACAATACAGTATTTTGAGACTGTTACATTAACAACTTTATCTACAGAATCATAGATTAAATAAGAAGTCATTAAATCATCAAAACAAGGTACTTCAGGGAATTTAATTGTTTTAAATACTTTTTTATTATATAACTTTCCATATACTGTGCTTGTTAAATCCATATGGAAATAATGTGATAGTATACTACTTCCTTTATATGTAGTTGATGTAGCATTAGGATTAATTCTTGTTTTATCGGTAAACTCTCCTACACATACTATATCGGCATCACTAGCAACCATTCTTTTATGTAAATATTCAATATAATCACTAGTAACGATATCACCAGCTTCAATAAAAGTAATATATTTACTCTTAGCATTTTCAATACCTACATTTTTCTTATTTGTATTAGTTCTAGCATCTACATCAATAATTTTTATTCTTTTATCTTTTTTAGCATAATACTCTACTAATTTTAAAGTATTATCTTTTACTCCTTTATTTATACATAATATTTCAATATTTGTATAAGTTTGTTTCATTATTGAATTTAAAGATGCATCAATATATGATTCAACATCATTTAGTAATACAACTACACTAACCAATTCCTTCATACTATCACCTATTATCATTATAACATAAAAAAAGCAAAGTATAAACTTTGCTTAATAAAATATTTTATTATTAATATATTCTTTATCAACTTCGATTTTTACTAAATCATAGATAACTTCACCATCTAAAGTTAAGATATCTAATTTAAGATATAAATTATCTTCAATACGTTTTTTAATCTTTTTAGTTATCGCTAGAGGTTTATCAGCTGACTCATTAACATCTATTGATATTCTTCCTAGATATTCTTTAAAATCCATACCTTCAGCTGCATTCGAGCTCATAGTAGCAATACTATTACATTTTTTATCAACATCAACACATACAGTTAAAGTTACGCTAGCTACATTATCAATTTTTCCCGTATAATTAATATTATTTATTTTTAAGATATTCTTTGTATCAGATAATACTAATATTCCATTAGCAATCTTATATCCGTTATATTTAGATGATAAGGAATATACACGACATTTACCACAATTATTAATTACAAACATTCCTAAAAATAAAATTATAATTCCTAATATTAAATAAACACTATGTTCTGGTCGATAATTATAGTGTATTTTAAACTTCTTCTTTCTTCTTCCCATTTTTATTCCTCCTATTATTATTAATATTATAACACAAATAAATAAAAAAAATAAAGATTTCTCTTTATTTTTTAATTGGTTCTAATTTTGTTTTTCCACCCATATATGGTTGAAGAACTTTAGGTATTGAAACAGTACCATCTTCATTATAATTATTTTCAAGTAGAGCAATTAATCCACGAGGAGTAGCTACTACTGTATTATTTAATGTATGAGGGAAATAGTTTCCATTATCCCCTTTAATTCTAATACCTAATCTTCTAGCTTGAGCATCTCCTAAAGTTGAACATGATCCAACTTCAAAGTATTTTTGTTGTCTTGGACTCCAAGCTTCGATATCACATGATTTAACTTTAAGATCAGCTAAATCTCCACTACAACATTCAAGTTGTCTTACTGGGATATCCCATGATCTAAATAAATCAACTGTTAATTTCCACATCTTATTATACCAATCCATAGATTCAGTTGGTTCACAGATAACAATCATTTCTTGTTTTTCAAATTGGTGAAC
>JAEEGL015384303.1_pt1 | contig 23013 bp, 12 predicted proteins | sample 9134231 | NCBI WGS metagenome assembly JAEEGL01 (sample SAMN16246548, study PRJNA631951) | gut metagenome | biome: gut microbiome; feature: rumen; material: fiber-attached | host: Bos | place: Iran: Karaj | collected 2018-10
AAATGAGAACTTATAACGTACCAAGAGATGTGTCTGGAGAAGACAGAATATTGTTTATATTTTCCAGAAAAGCATTGATATATACAGGAATAATGGCAGGTGTGGCATTACCAGTACATTTAGTGTTGTCAGCGATGAATATGCAGACAGCAGGATTAATAATAATGGGAGTGTCGGGACTGATAGGATTTATAGTAGGAACATTTAAAGTACCAGGATTTGGATTTAAGTGGTCAAAGGTAAACGCAGGAGAAAATATAGACGACATAATAAAAAGAGCAGTGCTATTTAAGAAGAAGAACAATAGGATATATATATATAAGGAGGGAGAAAACAAATGACAATAGCAAATATGAATTCAATAATATCATTGTTAACAGCAATAGGAGGAGCACTATTAATAGCATTGGTAGTATTAATGTTAATATATTTGAAATTAAAAAGAGATGACAAAAACAGCGTAAAAGAGATAGTAAAAGAGAAGAAGAGTGAAACAACAGGAGGAGAAAGTAAAGCAAAAGAAGGAAAAGTAAAACAGTATACAATCTGTTCAGTATTTGACTTTATGAACTTTGAGAAAATAGAAGATAACATGATAGTCCAGAAGAACGGAAAGAGATATTTAATGGTAATAGACTGCCAAGGAATCAATTATGATTTAATGTCAGAAGAAGAGAAAGTAGGAGTAGAGGCAGGATTCATCCAATTATTAAACACATTACAAGAACCAATCCAAATGTATGTGCAAACAAGGAAAGTAAATTTGGAAGGAAGCTTGCAACAATACAACAAAATAATCTCACAAATAGAGAGTTCATATAGAAAACAAAACATGAAATACACACAATTATCACAGAACTCAAGTGTAGGAAAAGATGTTTTAAAGAAAGAGTATTTAGAATTAGTAAAACAGAAGAACTTGTATGAATATGGAAAAGACATCATATATAACACAGAAAGAATGAGTTTAAACAAAAACATATTAACAAAGAAATATTATATAGTATTGTCATATTATCCAGATGAAGAAGATGGAAAGCTAGACAAAGAGGAATTAAGAGAGAATGCATTTTCAGAATTATATACAAGAGCACAATCACTAATAGGGCTATTAAGTGTATCAAATGTAATAGGACGAATAATGGACTCAACAGAGTTAGCAGATTTGTTATATGTGTCATTTAATAGAGAAGATTCAGATGTATTAGGAGTAGATAAAGCAATAAAAGCAAAATATGATGAATTATATACAACAGCCCCAGATTACATGAAGAAGAAGATAGAGATCTTAGATAAAGAGATAGAAAGAAAAGCATATGATAAAGCAAATGAATCAATAGTAAAAGTACAATCAAAGCTAGATGAAGAATACAAAGAGAAACAAACAAATGTAGATGATGTAATAGATAATTTAGCGAAATTGATAATAGAACAAAATGCAGAGACGATAGGAGAAAATACAGCAGAAAGAGCAAAGGAAGAGATAGACGCAGGTAAAGAACAGAAGAAAGGAGGGCAGTAAGATGTCGAAAAAGAAACAAAAAGAAGAAGAGATGGAAATACAAAGAAATGATTATAGAAGTGAAGAAGAGATAAAACCATTAAAAGGAAAAACAATAAAAGAATTAATAGCGCCATCAGGAATAGATGCAAGTAATATAGATCATTTAGAAATCATCTCAAATGTAAAGAGATATGCGAGAAGTTTCTTTGTAGCAACACTGCCAAGAATGGCGACATTCCCAGAACTGTTTAGAGACATGTATTTATTTGGAGATACAAATACATCAATCTATATAAATCCAATCCAAGAATCAAAATCACAAAATGAATTAAATAGAACAATAAATGAGATAGAGACAGAGAGATTAGTAGCAGCAGATAGAGGAAATATCAATAGAGAGAGTACATTGGCCCAAAAGAGATTTGAAGCCGAAGAGTTAAGAGATGAAATCGCAGCAGGATATAATAAAATGTTTGAAGCATCAATAATCTCAACACTATTTACATATAACTTAGAAGATTTAGACAAATTAACAAAGATGTTAGCATCAGAGATGTCAAAATCATTAGTAGGAATAAGAAGTGCATGGGGATTACAAGAAGAGGCATTCAAATCAAATGTACCATTAATGGATAACCAATTAAAGAAGATGCATAAATTTGATAGAAGATCAATGGGAACAGTATTCCCATTCACAAGTTCAGAGATAGGCCATCCAACAGGAATCCCATTGGGATATAATAAACAAACAGGAACGCCAATATTGTTTGATAACTTCCATAAATCATTGACAAATTACAACATGGTAATCTTTGCAAAGTCAGGAGCAGGAAAATCAGTAACAATGAAGACATTAATCTCAAGATCAGCAGTATTAATGGGAATCCAAAGCTTAGCGCTAGATGCAGAAGGAGAGTATAGCGTAGTGGCAGAGAGTTTGGGAGGAATAAATGTAGTAATAAGTCCAAACTCAAACACAATAATAAATGTGTTCGACTTAGAGACAGAGATGGTAAAAGATGAGATAACAGGAAAAGAGAAAACGGTATTAAACGTAGAGAATAAAGTAGAAGACGTAACGCAAGCATTGTTAACAATGGCAAGAGGAAGTACAAGAAGTAAAGAAGTAAATGAGTTAACAAAGCAAATAATAGCAGAGACAGTAGCAGAAGAATATGCAGCGATAGGAGTAAATAGTAATCCAACAAGTTTGTATGAAACAGAATCAAAATTCCAAGGAGATGTAATAGGAAGAAAGAGAAAATTCATGCCAACAATTGGGTCATGGTATAAGAGATTACAAAAGAAAGCAGAAGATAATGATAACCCAGATTATAGATTTCATTATAGTTACTTGTTAAAGGTAATGAAACAATACATAAGAGAGTATAATGGACAGATGGCATACTTTGATGGACAATCAACATTTGATTTATTAGATGGAACATTGTTCATAAACTTAGACATATCCCAATTAGAGGAGAGATTTGCAAGACCATTAGCGCAACAAATCTTGTTATCATGGATATGGGAGAAATACGTAAAGAAGAATAGTGAAGATAGAAAGAAAGCAGCGCAAAAGAGGGTGCTAGTAGATGAGGCGTGGATGTTATTACCATACCCAGAAGCCGTAGATTTCTTAAACACAATGGCGAGAAGAGCGAGAAAAAGAAACGTATCATTAGCAATAATTTCACAAAGATTCCAAGACTTCTATGAGAAGACAGAAGTACAAGCAGTATTAACATCATCAGACACAAAATTATTGCTAGCACAAGATAAAGCAGAGATACAATATGTAAAAGAAGTATTTAAATTAAGCGAAGGAGAAGCCGGATTTTTAACAACATGTTCAATAGGAGAAGGATTGTTAAAAGTAGGACCAGAGACAGCGATATTAAAGATAGTACCAACGAAGAAAGAATTCGAATTTGTAGAAACGAACATAAACAAATTAGCAAAAATGAATGAGCAACAGTAAAAGTAAAAGGAGAAATGCTATAAATGAAAAAATCATTTAAATTTAAGAAAATAGCCATTATTAGTGTATTAATGATAATTATCAGTCATTTTTCAACATTAATGTGTAATTATAGTTATGGTAATTCACTTGATTATCTGATAAGTCAAGATCAAGCGAAAAGGCAGCAAGCTGTACAAGATTATATAGAAAGTCAACGTGTAGATATTACAACAATGTCTGATGCTGAAATTGAACAATATGTAAGAAGAGTGTTTATAACATATACAGAACAACAAAAAAGAAATCTAATCAATGACCTGATAAATATGAGAAATGCCGCAAGAAATCAAGGAAACTCAAATCGACCTGATTATATGGATCTTTGGGGAGGCTACAACGGAACTGGAGGAGGAACCGGTGGAGGTGGCGGTCGAACAACGCCAACTAGTGCAACTGACAATACAGGTAATGGAACCGGTGGCGGAACAGGCAATGGAACTGGTGACAGTGCTGGTGATGGTACTGGTGATAGTACTGGAGGTGGATCAAACGGGTCTGGTGATCAAGCATCAGATGCGGATGCTGACCAAGATGAAGCTCCAGAGACAGAAGAGCGTGTGTTAGATGATGATGAAGTAATAAAATATGTTAAAGTTGGCGATCTAGTTGAGATACATATTTTTGATTGGGACGAAACAAAAGTAGCAATTAATCCTATTATCCAAAAGGCTAAAAATGGATTATTACATGTAATATCATATATTGTTACAAAATTATCAGACATCTCAAATGCTGCAATATCATATTTGTTAGATGCAGGAAGTGATATTGATACAGGAAATATTTTCTTTAATTATGATAGAGAAGAAGTATCAATAGATAGAGATAAAGAACCAAGTGGTAGTAGCACTTTTGCAACAAAAGGTGAATATATTGAACAAAGTAATGATTGGAAAGGTGAAGTAACTCCTACAAAGGTTATTAAGATTCCAGCAACAGATCTAGATGGAACACAATATAATTCCGCAGATGTATTTATGGAAAAAGATAGTAACGAAGAAGTAGTAGTAAAAGTTGTAGAAAATGCTCAAAGAGATACTACAAAACTTGTATACGAAATTCCAAATGTAAGGGTTTCTCCAATTACAATTTTTAGTAATAAAGTTCCTATGTTGGACGCAAACTATTTTAAAGAAGTAGATACTTCATTAAGTGGAAGAAGTACAACAGCAGCATTAAAAAATGTAGTTGTTGCGTGGTATAAATTGTTTAGAATAGTAGCAGTTGTTGGACTGTTAGTAGTATTAGTATTTTTAGGAATTAGAATTATTTTGTCATCTACAGCAGAACAAAAATCAAAATTTAAAGAGATGCTTGTAGATTGGCTTGTTGCTATGTGTTTAGTATTTTGCTTGCATTATATAATGGCATTTTCAATGACTATGGTTGAAAGTATTTGTGATACCTTAGTTGGAAACAATGGTGGAAATGACATTATAGAAATTATAATTACGGATCATGATAGTTTGGGAAAAGGTGATAAAAAGACTACATTAAACGGAGAAAAAGTACATAGTGCAGTTGCATCTGACGGATCAGATATAGCAGTAGACTTTTTAACAAACTTGACTGGATATATGAGATTGCAAGTTAACTATAAAGATGGTATGCAATCTTTAATGGGAGCAATTATGTATTTAATGCTTTCATTATATACAATTTATTTCTCATGGATATATTTAAAGAGGTTATTTACATTAACATTCTTAACATTTATTGCTCCATTAGTAGCATTAACATATCCAATTGATAAAGTAAGAGATGGAAAAGCACAAGCATTTAATTATTGGTTAAGAGAATATATGGTAAATACAATGTTACCAGTTATTCACTTGATTTTATATCTATTGTTTATAGGAACTGCAATGGAATTAATTGTAGATCATCCACTATATGCAATAGCTGCAATGGCATTCTTAATTCCAGCAGAAAAAATAGTAAAAGAAATGTTTGGAATTAGAGCTACAAACGATCCAGCCGGCAAAGCAATGACAGGAGCAGCAATGGGTAGTGCATTAGGTAGTTTAGCAAAACAAGCTGGCGGAATTATGGGTGGAAAAGGAAAAGGTCAAAAAGGCGAAGAAGGTGGAGGAAAGAAGACAAGAACAAAAGAAACTCCAGATTTAGAAGGTGGATCTTCATCAAGTGAGGGATCTGGCATTGAGGCAGCAGGTAGCGATGAGATTGCTACAAATTTAGGAAGTCTACCAGAAGGAACTGGTGACGGTGGTAATGGTCCTGATAACATGACTCTTATTAATCCAAATAGCCCAGAAGCTGCTGAAAGAGCTAGAAGAATTGCAAATGGAGAAGAACCATATACTGGTCCTGGAGCACAACCTTCTCCAGCATTAGGTAATGGAGGAGGCAATGATGGCGCTGCACCAGCATTACCAGATGAAAGCACTCCACAAATTGGTGGTGGACAAGATGGCGGCGGACCAAGTGGTGGCGGCGCAGGTGCGACCGGCGGAGATGATTTTGAAGAAAGTGATGAATTAAGAGAAGCAAGAGAATTAGAAGAACAAGAAAACTTTAGAGCAAGAGTATATAGAGATGATTATGGAGTAAATAGTCAAGAATATTTAAATGCTGCAGGAGATGCATTTGCTGCAAGAGAACTAAGAGAGGAAATTGAAGCGCGTGATCGTGCTAATAGTAGACGTCCACAACCACAAGCTCAACCACAAGCTCAGCCACAAGCTCAGCCAGAAGCACAAGCTCCAGTAAGAACACAAGAAGTTCCAGAAGAAGGAGAGGCAGCTGAAGAAGCTCCAGTAGCTCCAGCAGAACAAGAACCACAAAGACCAGCTCCACCACCATTAGAAGAAGGTGGAGACGAAAGAGAAGAAGCTCCAGCCGGAGGCGGAAGCAGACCTGGAGGTAGAAGAAGACTTTGGAATTCAATTAAAGCATTCGGAAGAGGTGCTGCAAATGTTGGTCGTGCTGTCCAAGGAACATATAGAGCAGGCGTTAAAGGAATGAATCAATTAGCTAATAGTAAACGTCAAAAGGTTCTAAGAGCAGGAATGGAAGGCGGAGTTGGAGCTGCAATGGGTGCTATGGGACATAATATTGGAAGAAGAGTATTAAAAGCACCACAAACAGCTTCAAGATTTATAAGAAATAAATTTAATCTTCCAAAAGGATTCAGAGGAGTTGCTACAGCTCTTGGAAGAATGGGAGGATTTGCAGCAAGAACAGCAATCAAAGGTGCTGTGGCAGCAACGGTAATTGGAACAGGAGCAGCAATTGGTCTAGCAGCTGGTGCTGTTGGAGGAGATTTAGATGCAATGTGGAAAGGTCTTGCTGGAGGTGTTGCTGGAGGTTATGCACTTACTAAAGGTATTTCTAGAAAAACCGATAGTATGTTTAGAAAAGGTTCATCAACTCTAGGAAGAGATCTTAGAAGAGCGCATTATGGCGATAAAGAATTTGAAGAAAGAGAAGCAGATAAGTCTGCAATGGAAAAATATAGAATTCATCTACAAGAGAAGAAAGGACTTACAGCAGGAGAAGCAAGAGACAGAGCAAAAGTTTATGCTAAGTTTAGAAGATTGGGTATGACTGATGTTAAGAAGATGGATAAAGCTTATGAAAGATTAGTACAACAAGAGGGTGTAAGCGGAGATAGACAAGCAATGGCAAGATTAGACTTCTACAAAGAACAATACGGAGATGAATTAGGAATAACAGATTTAGAGGCAATGCATGCTGATTATAAAAAACATGGTGGAGATCAAAGAAGCATCATGGAAGATGTTAAGGCTTATAAAGATTACCATGATGGTGCTGGTCTAACAGATTTAGGACAAATGGGAAGAGCATTAGACGAAGAGAGAAGATTGGCAGGTTCGATGAATGCAACTGCTGCAAGAAGAACAACTATGGGTATTGCTCGTGATTTGGCACAACCAAGTGTATATAGAGATAAAGGAAAGAATCAGAAGAGAATTGATGCTGAGACTGAACACTTAACTCCAAAATTTGGAGCAGATGTTGCAAGACAAACAGCAATTAGAAGAAATCAAATTGAGCAAAGAATTGTGGATCCATTTAGAGATAGTGGTGGAACATCAACAGGACCACAAACAAGAAGAGGTAGAGGAACTAATAACGTTTAGAACAAACAAGAATCAGGCTAAATGGCAAATGCAAATTTGCTATTTAGCTGGATTAAGTATTATTGAATCAATAAACATAAATCGACAGTAATCAATAGAAGGAGTAAAATTTTTTAAATGAAGAATTTTAAGAGAAAGTTTAAAAAGAATATCAGTAAATTAATTGTTTCATTAGTTATAACAATACTGCTTATACCAAAGTTAGCGATGTATAATGAGGTTATTGCTGTAGGATCTCATAATGTTACAATTTCAAACAGTACAGTAAGCGGTACCAAGGAATATACTCAAGACAATGTAACTTTAATTTTTCAAAAAAATTGTCAGCTTACATATGGCTATCCTGGAACAAGAGAAACAGTCAACAAAGCAGCTGGTGATACTTTTGAATGTACAAGAACTGGATATTATCATGTTGATGAGGATCTTTATAAACTTGTTATTGATAGAGATCCGCCACAAATTATAGAATCTGGTCAATGGTATGATGAAGTATCTCACTATAACTGGTATTTCTTTTATATAACAACCAGTGCAGGAGAAGGAAGAGCAGAAGAGTGTGCACCACTAAAAGAATTAAAGATTTACGAAAATGGAAGAGATGTTAGCACTAATAACTTAGGAAATGCATCAGATATAGTTGAAAATAGCAACTGGGGATATGTATATATAAAATCATATTGTGATGAATCATATAAACTTGAGCTAACAGACTGGGCAGATAATAAAGTAGAATACACATATACATCTGCTGCCGAAGGAACACTAGGAACAGAACCTAACGAAAATAGGGGACATTCTTATGAAGGTACATTGCCTGGAGGATCTTCAGGAGGATCTGGCAGTGATACAGATGATGGCGGATCAGGTGGGTCAGGTGGATCTGGCGGATCTGGTAGTGATGCAGATGCAGATACAGATGCAGATGATGAAGATAGTGATGCTTCAACATCAGACAATATATTAGATGATGAAGATATTATTTATTACGTTCAAATTGGCGATTTAATTGATATAGATTTTTGGCACATTAAAGATAGTATTATTGTTTGGAGAGGAATTGGAGGAAAAGCAAAAAATGCATTATTACATGCAATTTCATTCCTTGTGACCAAACTTGCAGATATATCAAATACTCTTGTATCAGTACTAGTTGATGCAGGATCAGATATTGATGTAGGAAACGTATTCTTTAATTATGACAGATCAGAGGTTTCAATAGATAGGGATAAAGAACCGGGCGATACAACATTCTTTGTAACGAAAGGTGAATACATAGAAAAAAGTGGAGAATGGAAAGGAAGCGTAGATCCAACAAAGATTATCGAAATTGGAGCTCATGAATTAGACGGAACAAGATATAATTCTGATGATATTGAGCTATCAAAAGATGATAATGGAGAACCACAAGTTGAAATTGCATCAGGGGCTAAAAAAGATACTACAAACTTAGTATATGAAATTCCAAATATAAGAGTAACTCCATTAACAATATTTAGCAACAAAATACCAATGCTAGACGCAAACTATTTTCAAGAAGTAGATACTACATTAAGTGGAAGAAGCACAACAGCAGCATTAAAAAATGTTGTAGTTGGTTGGTATAGAATTTTTAGATTAGTAGCAGTTGTCGGTTTACTAGCAGTATTAGTATTTTTAGGAATTAGAATAATTCTATCATCAATTGCAGAAAAGAAATCAAAATATAAAGAAATGATAGTAGATTGGCTAGTAGCAATGTGTCTAGTATTCTGCTTACATTATATAATGGCATTTACAATGACGATGGTAGGTGGAATATGCGATACAATTCTTGGAAGAAACAGTAGCGCAGACGTAGTTGAAGTAATTATTATAGAAGATAGTTCTCAGTCTGATAGTTCTAAAGTTGCTGTAACAGATGATGGTGAATTTGCACATAGTGCTACAGGCTCAGGTGGAACTGAAATAGCAGTAGATTATTTAACAAATTTAACTGGATATATGAGAGCACAGGTAAATTATAAAGACGGTAGTCGTGCTTTATCAGGAGCAATCATGTACTTAATGCTTTCATTATATACAATTTATTTTGCATGGATATATTTGAAGAGGTTATTTACATTAACATTCTTAACATTTATTGCTCCATTAGTAGCATTAACATATCCAATTGATAAAGTAAGAGATGGAAAAGCACAAGCATTTAATTATTGGTTAAGAGAATATATGGTAAATGCAATGTTACCAATTGTACATTTAATATTGTATTTACTATTCATAGGAACTGCGATGGAACTAATCGTAGATCATCCGCTATACGCAATAGCTGCTATGGCATTCTTAGTTCCAGCAGAAAAAATAGTAAAAGAAATGTTTGGAATTAGAGCAACAAACGATCCTACTGGAAAAGCAATGGCAGGAGCCGCAATAGGTTCTGCAATTGCAAATGTTGCAAAACAAGCAGGAGGAGCTCTAAAAAAAGGAGGAGACAAAAAGTCAGACGATTCAGGAAAAGATGGTGGTAAGACAAGAACAAAAGAACCTCCTGATACAGATAAAGATGATAAGGACAAAGGCTCTGGAGAAGGTGCTGCAGGAAGTGATGAAATAGCTGATAATTTACATGGACTTCCAGAAGGTCAAAATCCAGATCAAAATCAAAACCCAAATGGAGGACAGCAAACAGAAGGTGAAAACCCAGAACAAACTCAATCACCAGACGAACCACCACCTGATGATGAAACACCAGATGAGGCTGAAGAAGAAACTCCTGCCGAAGAAGAAGCTGAGGAAGAAGAATTTGAAGAAAGTGACGAATTAAGAGAAGCAAGAGAGCTTGAAGAATATGAACAAAGAAGATTAGCTTTATATGCTGAAGATTATGGAACAGATAGTGAACAATATAGAAATGCTGCAGGTGACGCACAAGCTGCAAGAGAATTAAGAGAAGAATTTGAAGCTCGTGATAGAGCAAATGCTGCTTCGCGTGAACAACCAGCAGAAGAAGAACCAGCAGCAGAACAGCCAGCAACAGAAGAGCCAGCAACAGAAGAGCCAGCAACAGAGGAGCCAGTAACAGAAGAGCCAGCAACAGAACAGCCAGCAGAAGAAGAGCCAGCAGCAGAAGAGCCAGCAGAAGAGCAACCAACAGAGGAACGTCCTGCAGAAGAACGTCCTGCAGAACAAGCTGCTGCAGAACAAAATGCAACAAGAGAGCCAAAAACCGAAGTCGGAAAAGCAATTCAAGCTGCTAGAGAAAAAGAAGCAAATAAGAATGCTCCATTTAGAAGAGCAAGAATGTTAGGTGCTACATATAGAGGTGGAAAACAAGGATTAAATAATATTGCAAAGAGCAAGAGACAAGGATTAATGAAGTCATTTAGAAGTGGAGGAATGAAAGGTGTTAAGAAAGCTCTTGGACACAACATTGCAAGAAGAGCTATTAGAGCACCAAAAGCAGCTTCTAGATTCATTAGAAATAAATTTAATCTTCCAAAAGGAGCAAAAGGTGTTGCAACAGCACTTGGAAGAATGGGTAAATTTGCAGCAAAAACAGCAATTAAAGGAGCTGTTGCAGCAACTGTTGTTGGAACAGGAGCAGCAATTGGTTTAGCAGCAGGTGCTGTTGGAGGTGACTTGGATGCAATGTGGCAAGGACTTGCCGGAGGTGCAGCTGCAGGATTGGCACTTTCAAAAGGTATCGGAAACAAAACTGACCAAATTATGGATAAAAAGCTTCCTCAATTAGGAAAAGATTTACAAAAAGCACATTATGGAGATAAAGAGTTTAACGAAAGAGAAGCCGATAAAACTGCAAAAGCAGATTATAGAAAATATCTAGAAGAACAGAAAGGTTATACAACAGGAGAAGCAAAAGAAAGAGCAGATGTATTTGCTAAGATGAGAAGATTAGGTATGACCGATGTAAAACAGATGGATAAAGCATATGACAGATTGATGTCTCAAGATGGAATTGATACAAAAGAACAAGCTATGGAAAGACTAGATTACTATAAAGAACAATATGGTGATCAATTAGGAGTATCTAACATTGATGCAATGAATGCAGACTATAATAAACATGGTGGAAACAGAGAAAGTATTGCAGCAGATGTACAATCTTATAAAGATTATCATGAAGTCGCAGGATTAACTGATTTAGGTCAAATGAGTAGAGCATTAGATGTAGAAAGATCACTTGCTACTTCAATGGATCCTACCGCTGCAAGAAGTACAACTTTAGGTATTGCACGAGATTTAGCAAGACCAGAAGTATATAGAGATAAAGATAGCAATGAGAAGAGAATTGCTGCAGAGGCAGCACATTTGGCACCACAACATGGAGAAGAAAGAGCAAGACAAATTGCAGAAAGAAAAAATCAATTAGAACAAAGAATTGTAGATCCATATAATGAGCACAGACCAGGAAGAAATGCATAAGAATAATTAAAAATAAAGCTAAAAGATAAATAATTATTATTTATCTTTTGGCTATCTATTTAAAGGTTTAATCTATACGAAAGGGAAAAAATGCAAGATATAAGATCAATAATAAGAAAATTTTATAATGAAAATGCTAGAACAATTTGGAGTGTTATATTAGTCATAATTGCTCTTGTTCTTATCTTGAAAACAATAAATGGACAAGCCAAAAAAGACATTAAACAGGAAGAAGAGGCTAGAAAAGTTAATATAGAATTAAGCCAATTAAGCGAAAGAGAAACAAGAAAAAAGATTATTTCAGATGATAAGAATTCAGAATGTAAAAGTGTTATTAAAAAGTTTTTCACATATTGCGAAAATGGAGATGTCGAATCAGCATATGATATGATATCAACTGAATGCAAGAATAACATTTTGCCATCTATAGGTGATTTTGAAACGAAGTATTATAATAAAATTTTCAACAAAAAGAAAATGTATAAAACAGAATTTTATATAACAACATATGATGAAAATTATGTTTATAGAATTATTTATGAGGATGACATTATTTCTGAAGGTAGAGTCAATGATGATTCAAGAATTACAGACTATATTACATTAATTAAAGAAAATCAAAAAGATAAAATAAGTGTCCTTGGATTTATAGGCAATGAATCTATTGAAAAAGAAAACGAGCAAGAAGATATTAAAATAATAGTTCACTCAAAAGAATCTCATATTTCATATGAAGAGTATGAAATAGAATTTATTAATAAATCCACAAATAATGTTATATTATTTGAAAAAAATGGAATGTCAAAAATGGAATTTGCTAGTTCATCAGACAGCTATTCATTTGACACAGAAGAATTACAGGATATAACTTTAAATAGTAAAGAAACAAAGAAAGTAAAAATAAAGGTAAACAAAAGCTATAAAAATCTTCGTATAAATAGAATATCGTTTAACAGAGTACAAATTGGAAATAAGTTTGTAGAAATAGATATTAAATTATAAAAAATAGGAGGTAAAAGTGGCAAATATTGATGTTAAAGAATTAGCAAAAGAAGCAGCAAAAGCGGCAGCTAAAAAAGTTGCTACGAGTTCAGTTGTTAGTAGTGTTGGCACTGTATTAGGAGTCGTGCTATTAATTGTATTGGGTGTATTTGGAGCCTTAGTAGGACTAGGAGCATTGTTCTCAGGTTCAGCGTCTGCTGCAGGTGCGCAAAATAGTGGGATTTATTTAAATAATGACTTGATTGTTAAGACAGATATGATGCCAGAAATTGTATTAACAAAGAGTAAGATAGAGAATACAATTAAAACGCATTATGACGGAGCAATGGAAACAAATCTATTAGGAGTAATTGATGAGTTAGCTAAAATCCAGTCAGAAAATAAAGTAAATGCTGTATTTGCAATAGCAGTATTTCAGACAGAGTCTGGGTGTGGAACTGGCTGGGACTTGATTTCATCAAGTACATATAATTGGCAAAGTGTTCAAAAGTGGGGAGGTACATTAGCACCTGGCGAATATGTAGATAGAGAAGGAACAACATGGGCTTCCTTTGAATCGTTTAATCAAGCAACATTAGACTTTGGAAAATATATTTCAGAACATAGTGCATATTTCCAATCGGAAAAATATACAATATCTCAAATAGGAGCAACATATTGTCCACCTGGTCCAACTTGGAGTGAAACAGTATTTGGATATATGAAAAGCTTTTTAGAAGATGCAGGAATAAATGTTGATGATGTAATTAGTTCATACAATTCACGTGCAGGAGTAAGTGGAACTGGCTGGTGGCTTCCTGTTTCATCTACAATGGATGGTTTGAGTTCAGACGGAATAACTGTAAACGATCCATTTGGAGCATTTGAAGATTGGCGTACTAGTCCTCACGGAGGTATTGACTTGGGTGGTGGAGTAAAGGTAATTGCCTCAAGATCCGGAACAGTAACTACATCTGGATGGCATGACAGTTACGGAAATTATATTATAATCGACCATGGAGATGGTTTTGAATCTCTTTATGCACACTTATCTTCAAGGGAAGTTAATGTTGGAGATACTGTATCACAAGGTCAAAAAATAGGAATACCAGGAGAAACCGGATTTGCTACAGGTGTCCATCTACATTTTGAAATAAGAAAAGATGGTGTAAGGATAGATCCAGCAGATTATATATCAATAGGACCTAATTCTTATGCAACAGTACATGAATCTACACCTGGTGGAGGAACAACGTCTGCATCATATTCATCAACAGATTATATTATTGTAAACAATGCAGAACAATTTGCAAACTATGCAAGAAGCCACAACAATTATCAAGGTTATAGTTCAATATATAGTGATGCATGTTGGGGTGTTTCAGCTGTTTACTGTGATGCAATTAAGACGGGGAATTTTAGCATATCAGATAATTATAATGGAAAGAATAATGCACCAACCGGTTTAACATATTATGGCTGGCGTAATGAGTATTCTGGAACAAAAGATGGATTGCTAAAACAACTTTATCAAGAAATTAGCAAAGGAAATCCAGCAATAGTGCATGTAAATGGTAATGGGCAAGGAACATCAAGACATTATGTTGCTGCTGTTGGATACAAAAAGACTGCAACACTTAATACAATTCAAGAAACAGATTTGCTTATTCTTGATTCATATGATGCTTTAATAGAAACAATGACAGGTAGGGGAACTATTAATAATACTGGATATTATTCAAGATTCTTGATATCTGGGTACGATACAGGAAGAACAGAATATAATTATCAAGCATATTTATCTGATTAAGGAGAAAAGTATGAAAAAAATAAAATATATTATGATAACCATTTTTATCTTATTAATAATTATTATTGGAACAATAATTACTTTCAAACTTAATACACCAAAAAATACCGAAACTAAAAACAATTATATAATAGAAGATAATGAAATAACATTTGAAGAAGAAGCTGAAAAAAAGACGGTAAGTCCAATCAATAACTATACAGAAGCTTATATAGTAAATGAATGTATGCAAAGATATATTTATAAGCTAAGCAGCGGAGAAAAAGCAGTAGATATGTTAGATGCAGAATTTGTTAAACAAAACAATATTACTGCAGAAAATGTATTTGATAAAATAGAAAAAATGGAATTATTTAATGATTTCTATATTAAAAAGATTTATAAAAGAAAATACGACAACAATGTAAAACAATATTACATATCTGGAAGAATAATAAGTACAATGGGATCAGCAGGTGAGCCTTCCGAAAAAGAAAGAAAGTTATTGTATTTTTCAGTAATTTTGGATAAAGGCAATGAAGCATTTGCCGTAATTCCATACACAGAAGGTCAAGCAGAATGGCTTGAAGGAGCTAATATACCAATCTTAAAATATGAGGCAAAAAATAGAATCGCAAAGAACAATAATAATGCATATGAACCAGCTGCTCTACCAGATGAAAGAACGGAACCAGAAAAATATGTATGGCAATTTTTATATGAAAAGAATAATTTTATTGATGAATCATATGAATTGTTAAATAAAGAATATAGAGAAATTAAATTTGACAGCATTGAAGAATACAAAGAATATGCTAGAAATTTTAATTATTCATCATCAGATTTGACCATATTTTCACAAAAACAATATGATGGATTTATACAATATGTATATACGTTAACAGGAAATAGAAAAATAGTTATTAATCGTTATCATGCAATGGATTTTGATGTCCTATTAGATACATATACAGTAGATATCGAAAAGCTTGGTGGCGAAACATACGATTTAAGTAAAAATGAAATAGCAAAACAAGCAATCGGCCAATTTATTGGAAATATTAATGAAGGAAATTATGAAATAATATATAACAAATTTTTAAACGAAGAGTTTAAAAATAATAACTTTGGCAGTGTAGATGTATTTAAAAAATTTATAAAAGACAATTTATACGAGTACAATTCATTTAACTATTATGGAATGGAAGTAAAAGGTGGGACATATGTTTGTGATGTTGAAGTAAAAAATGCTCAAAGAGTAGCTTCTGAAACTAAAAAAATGCAAGTAATTATAAAACCAACTACAAAAAATAAATTTGAAATGTCTTTTTCAATGAAGCAGGATTAAATAATAAAATGAGTGAAAGGATGAACAAAATGCAAAAAGAAGAGATTGTCCAAGGAAAAAGTGATTTAGTAGAAAGTTATTCAAATCAAGGAAAGATGGCATATGAGGTAAATTATTTGGAAGATTTTCAAATATTGACCACAAAAGAAAATAGCCGTTCTGTTTTTTCTGGAATTACAGAGAATATCTTTGTTGTAAAAACAGTTAATGATAAAGGAAGCGAAATACTAGAATTATATACTCAAATACAGGATCAAGAGACAAAGAAAAGCGAAATGGTAAAAGTGGGCACAATAGGTGAAAAAGGAGAATTGGTTTTAGAAGAAAGTTATCTTTTAAGATTGCAAAAAGATCCTCTTTTCCTTGATACAATAGAACAACAGCAATTCAAAACAGCAACAAGAGGTGATGTTGAATTAGAAATTGAAAGAAGTAAAAAAGAGCTAGATCAAAGTCCTGATTTAACTGATCCAGAAGATCCAGACCAAGAAGATCCAGACCAGGAAGATCCGGATCAGGAAGATCCAGAACAAGAAGAACCTGAAGAAGAAATAGATATTAGTGATCCAGATGCAGAAGAAAAAGTTGCTAACGCTAAATTATCATCTAATATTAGATTTAGTTTTAACCCAAATGAAAAACTAATGGGACAAACATTTAATCAAATACTGCATAAAAACTATACGAAGGTTGAAGCAATTCATGTTAAGGGATCAAAATATAGTATGGCATTAGTTGGAGTTTTACCAGATGGAACACAAGAACTTATATCAGACTTACAAGAAATAGATAGAAATTATAATACATATAGAATGGATGACGAAGGAAAAATTGTTAAATCAAATTCATCTGCATTATTTCAGGTTGCAAACCAACCAGTTGTATTTAATATAAGCTATCTAAACAATATGCCAAGTTTAGGTGCAGGACAAATTACAACAGAAAGCGAAATATTGACTGAACAAGTAAATACAAGCAATCAGAGAAGACCAAGAGCTGAACAAGATAGATACTTTAAAACAGTAACTTCTGCAGAAATGAGAGATACAGTTAATAATATAGAAGAACAAGAATCGGAAGGAACTACAGTTCATTATGATAATGTAGACAAAAAATCAGGAAAAGAAGTACTAATTGATCCATATAGTGAAAAAATAAAGGGACATGATGGAGAAGAATACACATTAGAAGAATTATGGCAGAAAAATTATCAAGAACATATTAGTTTCGATGAATACTTATCCTATGTAATTGCAGCAGAAGGAGATTGTTGGCCAGAAAAAGTTGAAAAAGCTCACGAAGACTTGGACACAGAACTTGATATAGATAGAGATGAAGGAGAAGAAGAAAGCGAACACGATCATGGGGATAGAGGAGAGAGAAAAGCTCCATGGGAGACAGAAGAAACAGAGTAATAAAAATAAATAATAATACATATATATGAATAAATAATCACGAATTAAAGTGAATATTTATTCATTTTTTTTATGCCAAGGAGAATAATAAAATAAAAGTGAAGAAAACAAGAAAAATAATAATCAAATATTTAATTCTGTGCATAAGTATTTGCCTAGTATTAAACTGTATTATAATGCCAATAATATATGCTGATGATTTTGACGAAAATGAAACTATAGAAGATACAGACGAAAACATAAAAAAGATTATAGAAGAAACCAGAGGATATTTAGATGAATATGATTACACAATAGATGTCTTAAATAAAAACAAAAATACTCCAATTATTAATGCAAGAAAATGCGCAATATTTGATAGAGGTTCTAAAAGAGTTATTTATGGTAAAAACAATAATACCAAATGTGCTATGGCATCAACAACAAAAATTATGACAGCAATTATTGTACTAGAAAAGACGGATATTGATCTAAACAAAGAAATTATAATATCACAGAAAGCAGCATCAATTGGAGGATCTAGAATTGGTTTAAAGAAAGGAGATAAAATTTCAATTAGAGATCTATTATATGGACTCATGCTAAAATCTGGGAATGATGCAGCAATTGCTATAGCAGAAGAAATTGGAGGAAGTGTAGAAGAATTTGTTAAAAAAATGAATAGTAAAGCGGAAGATTTAAAATTAAGAAACACGCATTTTGTAACACCACATGGGTTAGATAATCCAGAACATTATACAACCGCGACAGAGCTTGCAATTCTTACGGACTACGCACTTTCTAATAATAAATTTAAGGAAATAGTAGGGACAAAAAGATATATAATAAAGATAAATGGTAACAACGTGGAAATTAATAATACTAATGAATTATTGGGGACATTAAACGGAGTAGCAGGTGTAAAAACTGGCTTTACAAATGGAGCGGGAAGGTGCCTTGTTACAGAAACAATTAGGGGGAAAAGAGACTTAATTGTTGTCGTGTTAGGAGCAGATACTAAAAAGGACAGAACTAGGGATAGCATAAAGCTGATAGAATATGGTTTTAATTGTTATAGAGAAGTTAACTTAAAAGAAGAGATGAATCGATTCTTTGATGAATGGAATCAGATAAATGGTAAAAGAATTAAAATAGAAAAAGGAAAAGACGAGAAACTGCAATTATATTTGTCAGAAATAAACAAAGAAACGATACTAGTAGAAGAAAATGATAATGGTAGATTGGAATATGAAATTAATAGTTTTACACGTATTAAGGCACCAATTGCCGAAAATCAAAGGGTTGGAAATGTAGTTATAAAATATAAAGATGAAATAATTGATCAAGTGGAAATTTTAGTAAAAAAAGAAGTTGAAAAGAAGAAGTGGTTTAATTATTATTATGAATTTTGTCAAAATATCTTCAATAAAAAACTATTTTTGGTTTTATGTAAAGAAAATTTCAAATAAGAAAACGACAAAAGGCCTACGGAAACAATAAAAAATAATAAAATATGTATTGACATTGACAGGTTGCTGTGATAAAATAAAAAAGCTAAAAATTTGTAAAAGTTTATCTCGTTTTTGAGAGCACTTTTTTATTTTTTTGGTCCATTTATTTTTATTAAACAAGGAGGTGAAATTTAAGTGCCAACCATTAACCAATTAGTAAGAAAAGGAAGAAAAACAGCTACTACAAAATCTAAGTCTCCAGCTCTTCAACATGGATATAACTCTATGAAGAAAAGACCAACAGACAGAAGATCTCCACAAAAAAGAGGAGTATGTACAGTAGTTAAGACTGTTACACCTAAAAAGCCAAACTCTGCTTTAAGAAAAGTTGCAAGGGTTAAGTTATCAAATGGATACGAAGTAACATCTTATATTCCTGGTATTGGACACAACTTACAAGAGCACAGCGTTGTTCTTATAAGAGGAGGAAGGGTAAAAGATCTTCCTGGTGTTAGATACCATATTATAAGAGGAACATTAGATACTGCAGGTGTAAAAGACAGAATGAAAGCTAGAAGCAAATACGGTGCTAAAAAACCTAAAAAAGCTTAAGCTAAAAAGGGTGCATATAACTACTAATTATTAAGGTTCACTTAAATTTAGCATAGATATATCGCACTAAAACTGGAAAGATTTGAGAAGAATAGTATTAAATCTTTTAGAGTAACTTTAGATGTTTTTATATAAACATCAAAAAATTAGAATACAAACGTATTCAGAAAAGGAGTGAAGAATAGTGCCAAGAAAAGGATATATAGCAAAAAGAGAAGTTTTACCAGATCCAATTTATAATAGCAAAGTTGTTACAAAATTAATTAACAACGTTATGCTTGATGGTAAAAAAACAGTTGCTCAAAAAATAGTATATGATGCATTTGACATCATTAAAGAGAAAGAGCAAAAAGATCCACTAGAAGTATTCGAAGCAGCACTTAATAATGTAATGCCAGTTCTAGAAGTTAAAGCAAGAAGAATTGGTGGTGCTACATACCAAGTTCCATTAGAGATTAGACCAGAAAGAAGACAAACATTAGGTTTAAGATGGCTTGTAAATTATGCAAGAACAAGACACGAAAAAACAATGTCTGAAAAACTAGCTAATGAAATAATGGATGCTGTACAAGGAAATGGTGGAGCTTTCAAGAAGAAAGAAGATATGCATAAGATGGCTGAAGCTAATAAGGCTTTTGCACATTACAAATTTTAATTAATCATTTTTAGATGATTTAGATTTAAAAGAACAGGAGGATAAATAAAAGAAAATGGCCGAATTAACAAAGAGAGAATTTCCTTTAGATAAAGTAAGAAATATAGGAATTATGGCCCATATAGATGCCGGAAAAACAACAACAACAGAGAGAATACTTTTCTATACAGGTAAAACACACAAAATAGGCGAAGTTCACGAAGGTGAAGCTACAATGGACTGGATGGTTCAAGAGCAAGAGAGAGGTATTACAATTACATCTGCAGCTACAACTTGCCGTTGGTTAGATCATAGAATCAATATAATTGATACCCCAGGCCACGTTGATTTTACAGTAGAAGTAGAGAGATCTCTAAGAGTACTTGACGGAGCTGTTTTAGTATTAGCAGCTAAAGGTGGAGTACAACCACAATCAGAGACAGTTTGGAGACAAGCTGAAAAATATCATGTACCAACTATCGCATATGTAAACAAAATGGATATTACAGGTGCAGATTACTATGCTTGTGTTGAACAAATTCAAACAAGATTAGGAGCTCATCCAGTTCCAATCCAAATGCCAATTGGTGCAGAAGACAATTTCCAAGGAATTGTTGACTTAATCAAGATGAGAGCATTTATTCATAAAGATGATTTAGGAAAAGATATCGAAGAAACAGATATTCCTGCAGATATGAAAGCAAAGGCAGACGAATTAAGAGCTGCTATGTTAGAAGCTGCTGCAGAACAAGATGATGATTTAATGATGAAATATTTAGATGGTGAAGAATTATCTGAAAGTGAAATCAAACTAGGATTAAGAAAAGGTGTTATTTCAAATGCTTTAGTATTAGTTACTTGTGGATCATCATACAAAAACAAAGGTGTTCAAGAATTATTAAATGCTGTAGTTGATTTCTTACCAGCTCCAATCGATGTACCAGATATTAATGGTGTTAATGAAGATGGAACAGAAACAACAAGAAAGACAGATGATAATGAACCATTTGCTGCTTTAGCATTTAAAATAGCAACAGACCCTTATGTTGGAAAATTATGTTTCTTTAGAGTATATTCAGGAACATTAGAAGCAGGATCTACTATCTTAAATGCAACAAAAGGCAAAAAAGATAGAATCGGAAGAATATTATTAATGCATGCAAATCACAGAGAAGATATTACAAAAGTATATGCTGGTGATATTGCAGCTGCAGTTGGATTAAAAGAAGTTGGAACAGGTGATACACTATGTGATCCTGATCATCCAGTTATACTAGAATCTATGAACTTCCCAGAGCCAGTTATAGATATAGCTATTGAGCCAAAAGATAAGGCTAATGGAGAAAAAATGGGTATAGCTCTTTCAAAACTTGCAGAAGAAGACCCAACATTTAAAACATATACAGATCAAGAAACAGGTCAAACAATTATTGCAGGTATGGGTGAGTTACACTTAGACATTATAGTTGATAGATTAAAGAGAGAATTTAAAGTAGAATGTTCAGTAGGTAAACCACAAGTTGCTTACAAAGAAACAATTAGAAACCAAGTTAAAGTTCAAGGTAAATTCATTCGTCAATCTGGTGGTCGTGGACAATACGGTGACGTATGGTTAGATATGGAACCATTAGAGCCAGGAAAAGGTATTGAATTTGAAACAAAAATCGTTGGTGGTGTTGTTCCAAAAGAATACTTTAAGGCAATTGAAGATGGTGTTAGAGAAGCTGCTAATAGCGGTATCCTAGCTGGATATCCAGTTATAGACTTCAAAGCAACATTAGTTGATGGTTCTTACCATGAAGTTGACTCTTCAGAAATGGCATTTAAGATTGCTGGTTCTATGGCATTCAAAGAAGGATGTAAACAAGGTAAATCAGTTCTATTAGAGCCAATTATGAAAGTTGAAGTAACAGTACCAGAAGAATACATGGGAGATGTTATTGGAGATATTAACTCAAGACGTGGTAAAATGGAAGGAATGGAAGCAAGATCTGGAACACAAATCATTAGAGGATTTATTCCACTATCTGAAATGTTTGGATATGCTACAGACTTACGTTCAAAAACACAAGGTAGAGGAACATACTCTATGGAACCATCTCACTATGAAGAAGTTCCAAAATCTATTTTGGATCAAATTGTTACAAGTAGAGCAAAGAAAGAAGAGTAAAATGACACTTGCATTTTCATTAAAAATATAGTAGAATGCAAATGTATATAACCTGCATATCCGCAAGTTATATCAAAATTAGTTTTTAATTTTAAAAAAATATAAATGGAATTAGAAAAATCTAATATCCAACAATTAAAAGGAGGAATAAAAAATGGCTAAAGAGAAATTTGTAAGAAATAAGCCACATGCCAATATTGGTACAATTGGTCACGTTGACCACGGAAAAACAACAACAACAGCTGCTATCACAAAATATTTAAGCTTGTTAGGACAAGCAAAATTTGAAGCATATGATCAAATCGATGGTGCTCCAGAAGAAAAAGCAAGAGGAATCACAATTAACACAGCACACGTTGAATACGAAACAGCTAACAGACACTATGCACACGTTGACTGCCCAGGTCATGCTGACTATGTAAAGAACATGATCACAGGTGCTGCACAAATGGATGGTGCAATATTAGTTGTATCTGCAGCTGATGGACCAATGCCTCAAACAAGAGAGCACATCTTACTTGCTAGACAAGTTGGTGTTAAATATATCGTTGTTTACTTAAA
>JAEEGL012307631.1_pt1 | contig 23012 bp, 32 predicted proteins | sample 9134231 | NCBI WGS metagenome assembly JAEEGL01 (sample SAMN16246548, study PRJNA631951) | gut metagenome | biome: gut microbiome; feature: rumen; material: fiber-attached | host: Bos | place: Iran: Karaj | collected 2018-10
ATGCGTCCTGCTCAACAAAGGGACTGATTACCTCTGCATCCTGTACGAGAACGAGCTGCGCGACCACTACATGCGGATGGCGATCAACCTGAAAGGGGCGATGGCTCATGTGTAGTATCTGCCTGTCAAGTCCCTGTCTTCACAGATGCCCGAATGCCCCTGAGCCCAAGCGCGTGTACACCTGCAACTATTGCGGTGAAGGGATCTACGCCGAGGATCACTATGTAGAGATCGACGGCTGCCACTACCATAGGGAATGCCTTGAGGACGAGATGCCGTTTGAGAACCTGATGCAGCTTTTCGGCTGCACGGTTCAGATCGCACAGGAGGACTTCTGATGATCGTGTTGCCTGAGTTCAAAGAGCTTCAGTTCGAGGAACGGAAGCACATCTACATGCTGAACGGCATTGAGATCCCCAGCATGTCCGCCCTGATGGAACCGCTGTCCAGAAAGGTCTACGGCCCTGTCGATCCCACCGTGCTCGCCACGGCAGCGGCGAAAGGCACAGCCGTCCATAACGCCATCGAGAACTATTTGGAGTTCGGCGTCACGGACATCGCCCCTGACTTCAAGGGATACTTCGACGCCTTCCTCTCGTGGTACGAGGAGAACCATCCCGTCGTGATCGGCAAGGAGTGCCGAGTGTATCACAAGCAGCTCCGATATGCCGGAACGTGCGACCTGATCTGTGAGATCAACGGGAAGATAGTCCTCGTAGACTTCAAGACGTCGTATCAGCTCTGCATGATGCTCCACATGATCCAGCTCGAAGGTTACGCAAGAGCATGGGAGAGTCAAGGCATCAAGATCGACGACAGAGCCATCCTGCATCTGAAGAAGGACGGGAAGTTCACCTTCAATCACAGCCCGAAGAACGCGGAGTGCTATTCCGTCATATCCGCGCTCATGACCATACGGAATTACGAGAACAAGTTTTAGGAGGGAAATATGGATACCATGACCAACGAGACCAAAGTTGCCGTCATCCCCGCGCCCGGCCCTGAGCAGGAGAACGCTCTCACTCAGGAAGTCACTGGGATCGAACGGCAGGCGGAAGCCTTCATCGTAGAGACCGACGCCGATTATAAGCTCGCCTGTGAATTTGGCCGCGCCCTGAAGCAGAAGACCGCCGAGGTAAAGGCGTTCTTCAAACCTATGAAGGACAGCGCCCACCAAGCTCACAAGGCCGTCTGCGACCGCGAGACTGCCATGCTGAAGCCGCTCACCAACGCTGAGAGGATCATCAAACAGTCCTGCGGTGTTTTTCTTCAGGAGAAGGAGCGCAAGCGCAGAGAGGCCGAGGAAGCGGCGAGGCGAGCCATCGAAGCCGAGCGTGAACGCGCTCTGAATGAAGCCGCAGAAGCCGAGGCAGCCGGTGATACCGACGCTGCCGAGGAACGCTTCAACGATGCTGTCATCATGGACAGCGCCACAGCGTACGCCATGCCCGCTCCTGAGAAACCGAAGGTCGCTGGGACGTCCGTGTCTAAGGATTGGGAGATCAAGTCCATCGACCAAAGCGCCGTCCCTGTCGAGTTCGGCGGAATGGTGATCCGCCCCGTTGACGAGGCTGCGCTGAAGCGTCTGATCCGCGCCTCCCGGGGGACGATCAAGATCCCCGGCGTCGTGTATCAGGAGAAAGTGAATATCGGATTTAGGAGGTAATGGAGATGGAAACCAACGCTATGACAAAGGCCGAGGCCAATGCTCTGAATGTCAGCTATGACGTTTTCGGCACACATGTTGAGCTTACCCTTGATTTCGTCAAGCGGTATCTCGTCCGCGGCAGAGCCGATCTTACCAGCGATCAGGAGCTTTTGTTCTTCATGAACACCTGCAAGATGCAGAAGCTCAACCCCCTTGTGAACGGCGAGGCTTACCTCATCAAGTACAGCCAGAACGATCCCGCCCAGCTCGTCATCGGCAAAGACAGGTATCTCCGCAGAGCCACCGATCATCCCGATTACCTCTACAAAGAGGACGGCATCATCGTCCGGCGCGGGAACGAGATCGTGAAGAAAGAGGGCTGCTGCCCGTACCCCGGCGAAGATCTCGTCGGCGGATGGTGCAGAGTGTACTTCGTCAGGCACGACAAGGAACGCTCGACCTACAAGGAAGTATCCCTCGTCGAATACGACAAGGGTATGGCGAACTGGAAGTCCAAGCCTGCCACGATGATCAACAAGGTCGCCATCAGCCAGTGCGTCCGCGACGCCTTCCCGAAGGACTTCGAGGGCATGTACTCTGAGGAAGAAATGATTGCCTCCGGCCTGATCCACGTTGACAGCAACGGCGAGGTCATCGTTGACGATCAGCCTTCCGATGATGATCCTCCGATCACTCAGGAACAGCGCCAGATGCTTTTCCGCACCGCACAGTCCGCGTTCGGACGCGAGGAAGGCAACGCCGTCGTCAAGAGCATCATCAACGAGTTTGGCATCGAAGCGACCAGTGACATGAGAACATCCATCTATGGCAAGGTCATGGAGCGTCTGTTCGATGTCTGCAACGCCAAGCGCGAGGAAGCAGATCCGCAAGATCAGCAGGCGCACGAAGAGCCGGAGGGCGAGTGAAAGGCCACATATACAGACGAAGGGCAGGTGATGGAAATGTGGATATGCGTTCACGACCACGTTTTCGGTGGAAAGTCACGCCACCTCGCTGATCTCATCGGCTGCTCGCAAGACGAGGCCGTTGGCCTGCTTGTGAGGCTATGGGTATGGGGTCTGACCAACTGCAACCGCGAAGGGCAAGTGCAATACGCCAGCCGCGATACGATTGCTGAAATGCTCGTGCAGGGTCTCTCCAAGACGCTCGTTCCTTCCGAAATTGTCGATTGCCTGATCGACGCTGGGTACATAGACACGCTCGGCGACGAGATATATATCCACGATTGGGCAGACTGGCAGAAGTATTACTACAGCTATATGGATCGGAAGGAAAACGACGCGAAGAAGAAGCGCGACGCCCGGGCAGAGGAAGCCGCGAAGCGCAAATCCGCAAAGCCCCCGAAGCCTCCAAAGCCTCCGTCCGGCGATCCGCCTCCCGGAGATCCGCCCGAGCCGTCCGAACCAGCATACCCAACGTACTTCGAGGAATGGTGGGAAGCATATCCGCGGAAAATCGGAAAGATCGATGCCTTCAAGAAGTACGAAGCCCGCCGAAAGGAAGGATACAGAAAAGAGATCCTTCTGGAAGCCTGCGAGAACTACGCCTCAGAGTGCAAGAAGAAGAAGACCGACAAGGAGTATATGATGCACCCGAAGCGGTTCCTCGGATCTGCACTCCCGTTCAAGGATTACGTCAGAGATCCGTCCATCCATACAGTTACGGCGCCAAGTGACGGAGAATGGGTAAATCCGTTCGACAAATGGAGGGAAGCCGATGAACGCGACGAATGATGCGCTTCGATCCATACTTCAGAAAGCTCAGGACGGCCACAAGGTCGAAGACGGCGACTTCTACGATCCAGAAGGCTTCCTCCGATGCGGGAAATGCCACGACCGGCGAGAAACGCTCGTGCAGTTTCCCGGAGAGAATGAGCCACGAAAAGTCCCGTGCGTCTGCAAATGCAGACAGGAGGCAGCGGAAGCGGAAGCCAAGCAGAAAGAGCTTGAGGAAACCGTTTCCCGCCTCCGCGGGATAAGCCTAATGGATGAACGGCTCGTAACTGCCACGTTCGACGCCTTCATCGTCAAGGAGAAGAACGCGAAGTGCCACCGGCTGCTCAAGAGCTATGCAGACCGCTTCGACGAAATGCTCGTCAAGAGTCAAGGACTGATCCTGTACGGCTCCGTAGGCACAGGCAAGACGTTCGGAGCCGCCTGCATAGCCAACCAGCTTCTCGACAACGGGATCTCCGTTGTGATGACCTCGTTCGTGAAGCTGATCGACGAGCTCCGCCGTTTCGACGATGACGCAACGGCAACGGTCAATCGGATGATGAAGACGAAGCTCCTCATCATAGACGACCTCGGCGCCGAGCGCGACACCAGCTTCGCTCTGGAAAAGGTGTACGACATCATCGACACCCGATACCGCACGAAACTCCCGATGATCCTGACGACGAACATGAACGTGACGGACATGCTCAACGAGGACGATCCACGGTACGCGAGGATCTACGACCGCATCTTTGAGATGTGCGTCCCGATCCCGTTCGAGGGCGTCTCTTGGCGGAAGATCGAGGCTGCGAAGCGGAACGATAAGATGAGAGCTTTCATGGAGGGAAGCGGATGAGCAGACTGAAGATCAAAAAGGTCGAGGATCGCCTGACGATAGCGAAGATCCTGATCGACAACGACTATACCGTCCGGCAGGTACGGCAGAAGCGCGGCAAAAGTAACTCGTACGACTACATGATCGAGTATTGGCCGAATAACGGCGTATCTGCCCCTGAGAACGGAGAGAAGCCAAATGAAGGTTAAGTTCACGATCCCCGGCGAACCAAAAGGGAAGGGAAGACCGAGAGCAACGAGAGACGGCCACATGTACACGCCGAAAGATACCGTCATCTACGAAAACCTTGTTAAGACCTCGTATTTCCAGCAATGCGGGGCCAAGCCCGTAGACAAGGATGTTCCACTGGATGTGAGGATCACAGCGTATTTTCAAATCCCAGAGAGTACCAGCAAGAAGCGTAAGCTTCTGATGTTGGCAAGAGTGATCCGGCCTACGAAAAAGGTTGACTGGGACAATTTAGGCAAGGTCGTCTGCGACTCCCTCAACAAGATCGCCTACCACGACGACGCACAGATCGTTGACGCTCAGGTGAGGAAGTTCTACAGTGACAACCCTCGCGTAGTCGTAACGATCCAAGAAGCACAGACATACTGAAACGGAGGAAATGAACATGAGTAAGAAAATGGCACTGACCCTCGAAAGCGATACCCTGAACGCCTTCAAGACCGACTTCAATCAGATGCTTCGGAAGCTCCTTCGCACGATGGAGGAGCAGGAAGCTGAGGAGGGGACGCTGACCGCGAAGATCGCCGTCAAGTTGAAGCAGGATCAGACCCGTGACTTCCAGACCAACGGCTACGACGGCATGCGCGACATTGTGAAGCCGACCTTCGATCACAAGGTTGGCATCACGCTTCAGTTCAAGGACGAGAAATCCGGCTCGCTCGGGGGCAACTACGAAATGGTGTGGGACAAAGATCTCATGGCCTACGTCATGGTTGAGATCAACAACGGCCAGACCACACTGTTCGATAATAAGGAAAAAGACGCCGAGCCGCAGCCAAGCGAAGCCGAGAAAGGCTATGAGGTTGGGAAAGCCATCGCCAAAGGGATCGCAGATGGCATGGCCGAGGCCGCACAGCTCGATGGCTCGACCATCACAAGCCCCGCGCTCCCTGAAGCCACCACTGCCGAAGGTGAAGTGATCGAAGCTGAGTTCGTTAACGTGGATGATGACGACATGAAGGAGCGGATTGAGGAGTTCGAGCATGCAGTCAAATACGCCGGAGAGGACATGAAGATCCTCAGCAGCGGAGGCGATCTGTACTCTGTCCGCACGAAGAAGCGCGGCTCAATCTTCCTCACCTCTGCCGGGACTGCAAAAGGCCCGTTCTACATCGCCCCTGAGATCTGCGCGAAGCACGTCGATCACGAGCTGATCTGCTGCATCGAAGGAAATCCAAGAGAGACCATTGACAGGGTGATCCTGAAGTGCATCGAGTGCGACGAGGTGCTGTGGACGATGGAAAACCCCGCAAGGGAGAAAGGCTACGAGTATGAAGATCCTGAAGAATAAGATCTTCGCCTTGTTCGCCGTCATTGTCCAGAGCATCGCCGAGAGCAGGCTGGTCAGAAAAGCTGCCAAATGGATCAGGAAGCATCAAGTTCCGATCAAGCAGTACGCCATCATCGCGCTCGTACTCGTTCTCCTCAACTTCGGTATTGCCGCGAAGTATAAGCGAGACGCTGAGGCATCCATCGCGGAAGCGAAGGCAAACGTCGTCGTCGAAACGACGCCTGAACCTCAGCCGACGCCCACCGTCAACCCGGAGTACAAGGTCGAGGCCGAAGCGATTGCAAGAGTGCTGTACGGCGTGAAGGACAACAGCGAGCAGGATCTCAGGACGTATATTTGGTGCATCTTCAACCGAGTTGACAACCCGAGCCGCGAGTTCGCAAACACGCTCGATGAAGTCATCGGTAAGCCCGGACAGTGGATGTTCTACGATCCCGGAAGCCCCGTCCTCGAAAGGCTGTATCAGATCGCGTACAGAGAGGTCAAGATTTGGCATGAGGAGCACCGGCCCGTATCCTACGACTTCGTTTACGCCGAGTGGAGCCCCGAGGACATCGTTCTTCGGGACACATGGGAGTATGGGAAGGACACGAAAACATGGAGGTATAACGAATGACGCTTGAAAAGAACCGCACTCTCGTAAAGGCTATCGATAGCTACGGATGTGAAGCGCAGCTCAAGATGGTTCTTGAAGAGATGTCCGAGCTTCAGAAAGAGATCTGCAAATTCTGGCGCGGCAAGGAGAACAAGGAGCAGATCGCCGAAGAAGTTGCCGATGTCGAGATCATGCTTGCCCAGCTCAAGCTCATCTTCGGCATCGAGGAAAGCGTGAAAAGCCATATCAGTCGGAAGGTAAAGCGGCTCGCCGTGCGGCTTGCCTCCGCTCCTCCGCGGCAGGAATGACCGCAAAAAAGTATTGCCACACCTCTGACGGTACGCCGTCAGGGGTGATTGGCGTATCGACCAACAGGAGGTGAAGCAACATGGGACAGAAAAGCACAAACCGACTGTACTCCATCAAGAAGGAGGAACTGGAGGCCATGCTGAATGACGCTGCGAGGCGCGGCGCCGAGGCTGGCGTTTCGGCGTTCATGGCAACTGCTGAAAAGCAGAAAGCGGCGAGAGACAAAAGGATGCTGAACGCGACGAAGGTGCTCCTGAAGAAGTACCGGGACTTCAAGACAATGGCTGATAAAGCTCTCGTCGATGCCGACAGCGCCGAGGAAGAGAGCGATGACGTAAGCCTGAAGGAAGCCATTGAGTCATTGATGCAGTTCGGCGTTGACAAGCGGGAGCTCGACATCGTGAGCAATCAGAAGCGCGTGTACCGAACGAGAGTCCTCATGGCCCACGTCGATGTGATGCTCGAAGCGTACCGCATCCGCTGCGCGAGGGCGCTCAATCAGGAAGAGCAGAGACGATACCGCGTGATCTACGCCCTGTACATCTCTGAGCAACCGATGGCCGCGGCTGACGTTGCCGAAGAAGAGCATATCGGCATGACGACCGTGTACGATACCGTGAACAAGGCAATAAACGACCTCTCGATCCTCATTTTTGGAGTGGATGGCATCAAACTCTGACATGCAACCGAAAAAAGTCCGTAGTGACACCGAAAAGCAAATATGCTACCGTGTACTCGGTTGTTGGTCTCAGTTTCCATTCTTCTCTCCATATCCCCCTACCAGCGCCCGCCGAGGATCGGTCTCCCTCGGTGGGCATTTTTCATTGAAAGGACACCGACATGGACGAAGAAAAGCATGAAGAAGTGCGCGACGGAAAGCGCATTGAGGTCTGTTACCGAACAGCCCGTGAACTCGGCACGAACTTCGGAAATCCGAGGAAGATCACCAAGAAAAAGCGGGAAGACCTCGAACGGTCTCTCGATAAGACCGGGGATTGGGGAGTCATCGTCATCGATGAGAACGAGGACATCATCTCCGGCAGCCAGCGTATCAAGGCGCACCTTCAGTTCAACCCTGACGAGCCCCTGCTCTGCAAGAAGCTGATCGGTTACACGGAAGCAGAGAAACGCTGGATCAATATCAAGGCGAACACCCACGCAGGCGATTGGGACCCCGATATGATGGCAGACTGGACGGCTGATCTGAGTCTCGACATCGGCATCCCTTCAAAGGACAAAGACCCCGACGAGCGCAAGATCAAGGATATGGAGCTCATTCGTTACGAGAAGTACGATTACGTCATGATCGTCTGCCGGAACGAAGTTGATTACCTGAACCTGACGCGCATCCTCGGCCTCGACAACGCGAAGGTCACAATCGCAAAGAGAAGAAAGATCAAGGCGAGGGCCGTGTGGTACGACAAGATCGCCGATCAGATCATACCGAAAAAAGGAGAAGAAAAATGACAGGTGTACTCATTACCGGGTGCTCGATGCACTCTGCTGACCTCATAAACGTCCTGCGCGACAACTACGACCACGAGGAGATCCACGTCGTAGGCATCAACTGCGAGGACACCGCGCTGCTCCGTAAAGGCGTTGACGCCGGTTACGTCGTGCCGCGGATCACTGAACCCGACTACATCCCGACCGTCATCGACATCTGCAATAAGGAGCACGTCGATGTGATCTTCCCCTTCATCACCGCAGAGCTTCCGATCATGGCTGCTGCGAAGGAGCGGATCGAGGAAGAAGGCATCAAGGTGAGCGTGTCGAGCATGCGCTCGCTTGAGCTTGCGAACGACAAGGTGCAGCTCGGGAAGATGTACCCCGATCTCATGCCGAAGCAGGCCACCGTGAAGAACGGCGCGGACTGCCGAGCCTTCGCTGATGCTGTCGGATACCCCGAGAACAAGATCTGCTGCAAGCTCCCGAACCGCTGCGGCGGCCTCGGCTTCTGCGTCGTTGATGAGGAGAAGGGCCTCGATATGACTTTGTTCAACAAGTTCGGGCAGCTCAGGTACATCACGTTCGACATGCTCGTCACCCTTGTCGAGCACACGAGCGAGACTGTAATCCTTCAGGAGTACGCCGAAGGCACGGACTTCAGCTATTGCGGTCTCGCGCAGGACGGAGAACTCCTGTATGGACTCGGCTTTGAGGCGTCACTCATGGCCTTTGGCTCCGCCATGTTCGCCAACATCGCTGAGAACGACATGGCCCGGGACATCGCTCGCCGGATCGTCCACGACACCGGCCTCGACGGTAACTTCTGCTGCGACTTCATCCTGAAGCCGGACGGCAGCGTCACGCTGCTCGAAGTGAACCCGAGGCTCAGTGCAACGCTCCCGTTCATCGCAAAGGCCGGACTCAACCTCCCGTATCTCCGTGTTGTTCAGCTCCTCGGCAGAGACATCAGAGGGCTCGCCTTCAATGTCAACACCAAGCTCCGCATGAGCAAGAACTATGAGTCCGAATACTTCGTTTAACATCTACTGCATGTCGTACAAACGCTCGAACAAGATCATGTCGAAGCACCTGTTCGAGTATTGTACCTATGTGGTGAGAGAGGAGGAGGCGGAAGCGTACCGTGCTGCCGGGATCGACGACATGCTCGTAATCCCGACCGGGAAGGTACGGAGCTTCATGTCCACCCTGTACTGGATCATCCAGAACGCGAAAGAGGATGTCATCTTCATCGCGGACGACGACATCGAAAAGTTCGTCTACCGTCTCGATGACACCCGTTACTTGGAGCTGCCCGATGGATCTCCCGATAAGGAAAGGATCACCGCAGAGGTTGAGCGGATCGGGCAGCTCATCCTCGACCTTGACATCGGTTTCGCCTTCGATCAGCCCACGCTTGCTCCTTACGCATACGACGCCGAGTTCCACTTCACAGGCATGCCCGGGCATATCCGCTGGATCAACAGGAAGGCTCTCAAGGCTAAGTACGATCCGACAGATCCGGCAGCCTCAGACGTGGACATGATGATGCAGGAGCTCCGGCTCAACCGTATCTGTTTGCAACCGCGGTACATCTGCGTGAAGGCAGGCATGGACACCAACGAGGGCGCCACGAGGACACGCGAGGGCCACTATATCCTCGTCGAGTCCATGAAAAATAAATGGGGGAAATACTATGGATACAATTACGAACGTAACATTGGAAAGATTAACGTCAAGCGATGATCCCGCTGCGTATCTTTTCTCGCATCCCACGCTGCAAAACAACCTATCCTCCATCCTCAGTGCCTTCAAATCGCTCTATCCGGGTGTTTTTCTCGCATATTCGTTCAAAACGAACTACCTGAAAGACATCTGCCTCACCATGCTCGACCGCGGCCACTTCGCCGAGGTCGTTTCCCCTGCCGAGTATGACTACGCTTTGTCGCTCGGCTTCCCGCACAACAGGATCGTCTACAACGGCGTCATCCCTGACAGCCTGATGAAGTTCAGGCTCGCCAGCATGGGAGGCTGTGTGAACATCGACAACCTCGGGGAGTTCTATGAAATCGCAGCGATTGCACATGAACAGAACACGCCGATCAAGCTCGGCGTCCGCGTCAATATTGACGTCGGCGCCAACTATGTTTCCCGCTTCGGTGTGGACGTTCAGAGCGATGAGTTCCGCGAGATCATGCGCTCGTTTGAGTATGACGCGCTTGTGTCCTTCACCGGATTCCACGTTCACATCGGATCTACACGCCAGCTTTCCTTCTGGAAGACCAAGATCGAGAAAATGATCGATCTTGCGAAGGAGTGGGGTGCATCGTACATCGACCTCGGGGGAGGGATGTTCGGAGAGATGCCTCCCGAGCTCGCAAAGCAGTTCGACGGGTACGTCGGTGACTTCAACGAGTACGCCTCTGTCGTGGCCTCCAAGATGGCAGCAGCGTTCCCGGATCACCGGGTAAACCTGATCCTTGAGCCCGGGACGGCCCTCGTCGGGAACACGATGAAGGTCGCGGCGAAGGTAACGAACATCAAGCGCGTGAGAGGAAAAACCTTCATCACGGTCGGCTGCTGCTCGAACCACATCGGCATGCTCTGCGAGTGCAGGGACATCCCGGCGCACATCTACAGGAACCCCGAGATCCCCGACGAGCGTATCCATGTCGAGGACGCCATCATCGTAGGAAACACCTGCCTTGAGTTCGACTACATCAAGAAGGGCTTTACCGGCAGCCTGCTCCCCGGCGACATCATCGTCTTCGACAACTGCGGCGCCTACTCCATCTCCGCCTCCCGGCAGTTCATCGTCCCTCGCTTGCCCGTCCTGAACGAGTATAACGGGGATCAGCTTCTCAAAGGCGAAAACGCCGTGGCTATGCTCGGGAGATACCTTTTTTGTTAAACTTGCACAAACGCTTGACGTATAAGTTGGTCAGATGGTATAATAAAGTTACAAAATAACCATACAATAGGGGGTTATAGAGTGGCTTACGAATGTCTCACGAAAAACGGATACAACATGCACGAGATGTCCTCAATGATCCAGAAGGCCATACGTCGGTGTGATATTCCTCACGCCGCATACGCGGCAAACGAGCTGTCTGTGAAGTACAGGCAGTATCTCTGGAAGCGGCTGCTTACGGTATCCGCTGAAGACTGCTACGGGATCATGACGAAGGAGATCATCGCGCTCGAACAAGCGGATGAGTTCGTCAACAAAGGGCGAAAGCCCGGAGAGACCAACGATCTGTTCATCGCAAAGGCTGTCGTGCTCATGTGCATGGCCCGGAAGAACCGGGACGCTGATTACGTCGCCTGCAACTTCATGTGGGGAGACAGACCGCTCACCGATGAAGAATACGACGAGTTCGTGGATTACGAGATCGTCGAGAAGCTGAAGGCGGAAGATCAGTTCCGCGTCCCCGGGTATGTGTACGATGTGCATACATGGAAAGGACGAGCCCGCGGGGCGACGCAGATGGATTTCTTCAGAAAAGAGAATGAAGATCTGCAACCCCGGCAGATGAGCCTTTTCGACTTTGGGGACTACGGCGGATGGTACGACCGCAAGAGAGAGCAAGGAAAGCTCTCCCCGAGTGATGAGGCACGGCTGGCAAAGTTCCAAGAAGGAAAAGAGACCGATCCCACGCACAACGGAACCGTATGGGCTCCTGAGACATACGAGAAGTTCCTGAAATAAGAACAGAACGGCAAAGGCGGAGGCGTCAGACGACGGCCTCCGCTTTTTGCTGCACGGAGGAGTGACACAATGAAGTACGAGCTTGTCGAGTGCGAAGCCATCGACGCTGCGAAGATACGATCCATCATGGCGGAGTTCACTGTGAACGGCGAGTTCTGCAACGCATTGTGGAGAGCTTACGAAATTGGCGTGGACGACTGGCAGATGGAACGGCGCGAGGAGGCAAATCATCACGAGCTGGTGCTCGGCTTCCTCGTCGAGCAGAACCTCATTGGCATCGCAAGGATCACACCTCACCCGAACCACGAGGCCAACGGCAGGATCGGGTATTACATTCGCCCGTCATACAGGCGTTTAGGGTACGGCACAATCCTCCTACACCTCATCGAAGACTTCTGCCTCACCAACGTCATTTTCCAGCCCACAGCGGTATGCGCTGCTGACAACTCAACCTCCATCCGAACACTGCACAATGCAGGGTGGAGAGAGACCGGCAAGGAGTACATCTGGAAGGCCGAAGATCAGGATAGAAAAGCTCTCGAATTTCGTCCGAAACGCCTCTGTTGGCAATCGTAAACCAGCGGAGGTGATCGTGAAATGCCGAGGGATGGCACGAAGAACCTGAACCCCGTCCGAACCAAAGAGGAAGCGAAAGAACGGGGCAAAAATGGCGGCATCAAATCCGGGGAGGCCCGGAGGCGAAAAAGAGACATGAAAGCAGCCGCCACTTTGCTCCTTGACATGGCCTGTTGGGGGCCGAATATGAACGCTCAAATGGAGCGAATGGGGATCTCCGAGGATGATATGACAAATCAGATGGCGATCCTCGTTTCCATGCTCAACGAAGCGCAAAACGGTAGCGTCCGGGCAGCGGAGTTCCTGAGAGATACCGCAGGCCGCAACAATGATCGCAACCGCGACTATAAGCTCCGCCAGAAGGCAGAGTCCCGCGCAGAGGACGAGTTTGAATACAGGAAGCAGAAAGAGGCCGGTATCGAATATGAGATCGAAGACCTCGACGAAATAGAGGATCAGATCTATGGCGATGGACAGCAAGTACGCGAAGCAGAAGGTCAGTCTTCAGAACCTCCCGAGACGGAAGACGATCCCGTTTAATTTCGGGGAGAAGCACAAACGGTACATCAGAAAGTGCCGGGACTGCACGTTCAACATCCTCGAAGGCGCCGTCCGTTCAGGCAAGACCGTAGACAATATCTTCGCCTTCGCCCATGAGCTGAAGACAACGCCTGACCGTATCCACCTCGCCACCGGCTCCACGATGGGCAACGCGAAGCTGAACATCGGCGACGCCAATGGCTTCGGCCTTGAGTGGATCTTCCGTGGGCAGTGTCGATGGACACGGTATCACAACCTCGATGCCCTCGTCATAAGAGGGCCGCTGACCAACTTCAAGACGAAGGTGGTCATTTTTGCCGGTGCAGGCAATCAGTATGCCTATCAGAAGATCCGTGGTAACTCGTACGGCATGTGGATCGCCACTGAGATCAACCTGCATCACGATAACGTCATCAAGGAAGCCTTCAACCGTCAGCTCGCTGCTGTGAACAGAAAGATCTTTTGGGACTTGAACCCCTCACACCCGAACGCGCCGATCTATTCCGAGTACATCGACAAGTACCGGCAGCTCGACGCTGAAGGCAAGCTCATAGGCGGATGCAACTATGAGCACATGACGATCTTCGACAACATCAACATCTCGCAGCGGCGTCTCGATGAGATCATCAGTCAGTACGATCCCAACAGCGTATGGTACGTTCGAGACATCCTCGGGAAGCGAAGCGTGGCCGAGGGCTTGATCTATGCAAAGTTCTCCGGCGTCACGCAGTCCTCGAACAACTACATGCTCATGACGGTCGAGGAAGCGAAGATGCTGAAGGACAGCGGGCGCTTCATGAACGTCACGATAGGCGTGGACTTCGGAGGCAACGGCTCCGGCCACGCCTTTTGCGCGACCGCGACCACGCTCGGCTACGAAATGCTCATCGCTCTCATGTCTGAGCTGCACAAGAAACCCGACATCGATCCTGAAAAGCTGGGCAACCTGTTCGTGGCCTTCGTCAGAAGAGTGCTCCGCGTCTATGGCGTCATCACGAACGTATGGTGCGACAACGCAGAGCCCGTTCTGATCCGCGGCCTTCGTAAGTCCCTGATCCAAGCAGGGCTCGGCAATATCCCCATCGGTAACGCGAAGAAGTACAGGATCAACGACCGCATCTACTGTGCGACAACGCTTTGCGCGATGGACAGGTTCTACTACACCCCCGATGCAGAAACGCTCTGTAAGGCCATGCAGACAGCGGTATGGGACGCTGACAAGCTGGACATGGTGCGACTGGACGACGGCACATCGGACATCGACTCGCTCGACGCTTTCGAGTACAGCTACGAGCGAAACATCAGATACCTCGTTGATAAAATCCCGGTAGGTGATGACGAATGAATATTTTTGAAAGCATTAGAAAGGTGGTGCGTCGCTTGTTTCACCATACCAAATTAGAAAGCGCACTCGGCATCCAGATCGCCGTATCGTCCAAGATGGAAGACGCCATCAATCTCTGGACGCACATGTTTCAGGATGAACCGCCGTGGAAGAATGAGGAGGCAGGACAGGAAACCTTGAGCTTGCCAAACTCCATCGCTTCCGAGATCGCGCGTCTGACCACTGTTGAGATGGTATCCACCGTCACCGGCAGTCCGAGGGCGGATTACCTCAACAAGCAGTATCAGAAGGTCATCCAGAAGGCGCGGATCAACACCGAGTTCGCTGCTGGCTATGGTGGCATCGCCATGAAGCCGTACATCTCCGGCAAGAACGTCCCCGTCGCCATCGTGTATGCGGAAGACTTCTTCCCGACCACCTTCGACTCGGACGGTGACATCACCGGCGCTTGCTTCCTCGACTACTCGTTCGATGACAACTATCGGTACACCCGTGTCGAGGAGCACGGCTTCGACAAGAGCGGCATCTACCACATCAAGAATAAGTGCTTCCGGCAGAAGATCTCCGATGTATCCATCGGCGACGAACGGCTCGGAGATGAAGTCCCGCTCTCCTCTGTCCCTGAATGGGCTGACGTGAGCGAGGACGTTCCCATCGGCAACATCGAGAAGCCGCTGTTCGCATACTTCAAGATGCCGTTTGCGAACAACGTTGATCCGAAATCCCCGCTCGGCGTTGCGGCGTATTCGAGAGCCGTCAACCTCATCAAGAAGGCCGACAAGCTGTGGTCTGAGTTCTTGTGGGAGTTCGAGGGCGGCGAGCTTGCCATCAACGCTTCGAGCAACCTGTTCCCGAGAGACATCCACGGCAACCCGATCATCCCGGAAGGCCGCGAGCGCATGTTCAAGGACATCTTCGACTTCGACGGCGAGAACTTCCTGAAGGAGTTCGCCCCGCAATTCCGTGACAACTCTCTGTTCAACGGGATCAACCGTACCGTGCAGCGTATCGAGTTCCTGTGCGGCCTCGCCTATGGTACGATCTCTGATCCCGGCATGATCGATAAGACAGCAACGGAGATCAACGCAGCGAAGCAGCGGTCATACTCCACCATCCATGACACGCAGGCCAGCCTCGAAAAAGCCCTGCGTGATCTCGTCTATTCCATCGACGCGCTCACCACGCTGTACAACCTTGCCCCTGCTGGCAAGTATGAGCTCACGTTCCAGTGGGACGACAGCATCATCGTTGACGCCGAGGCCGAGCGTCTGCGCGACCGCGAAGAGGTCAGAGACGGCCTCATGGCTAAGTGGGAGTACCGGGTGAAGTGGTACGGAGAGACCCCGGAAACCGCGAAGAAGATGGTCAGCAGCATGAGTGACAACGGCATGAGCGACGACGAGATCCTTGACTTCATCAGCGAGCCCGAACCCGACGAGGGAAAGGCCGATAAGAAAGAGGGCTGATCTCCATGCTCACACCGGCATACCTCGCAGGCGTCGCTTCCGAAGTCGTCGATGTGTATGCCCAAGTTGAGCAGGAAATCCTCGACGACATCGTGCGACGAACCATGAAGCTCGGCTACGTCTCCGACTACACTGCATGGCAGGTACAGAAGGCACGTCAGTTCGGAATGTTCCAGAGTGACGTAAACGACCTGCTGCGAAGATCCACCGTTACCGCGAGCAAGGATGTCAAGCTCATCATGGCGCAGGCCGCGAAGGACGCTCTGGCCTTCGACGACGAGATCTACCGCAAGGCAGGACTGACACCCCTTGCGATCTCAAAGTCACCTGCTTTGCAGGCTCTCGTGCTTCAGGGAACGAGCAACACCCTTCAACTTCTATCCAACTTCACAAAGACGACTTCCATCGAGTCTACAGCCGTTTTTCAGTCAGTTTTGGATCGAACCTATATCAAAATACTTTCCGGGACATACAGCCCTCAAACCGCAATCCACGCGGCAATAAAAGAGCTCGCAAATAACGGGCTGGATCGGGTCGCGTACGGATCATCTGGCGGCGGCGTCCACTATCAGAGCTTGGAGGCATCTGTCCGGCGAGCTGTGACCACCGGCGTCAATCAGTCCATCGCAAAGCTGCAACTCGCCCGGGCCGATGAGATGGGCTGCGAGCTCGTCGAGGTCTCTGCCCACGCAGGCGCCCGTCCGTCTCATGCAGAATGGCAAGGCGAGGTCTACGCGCTCGGAAGCAGCGGGCGGCACGACTATCCTCACTTCGAGGACACGACCGGGTACGGCACTGGAGAAGGACTGTGCGGCTGGAACTGCTACCACAGCTTTGCCCCGTTCTTCGATGGCCTGTCCACCCGTGCGTTCTCAAACGATCCGGCAGCGGACGTTGGCCGCGACAACGATGTGGAGTACGAGCAGCAGCAAAAGCAGCGGTATTACGAGCGTCAGATCCGATCCGCGAAGCGCGAGGTCACGACCCTGAGCACGGCTGTGTCGGAGGCCAAGAGCGACGGTGAGAAGGCCATGTACTATCAAGACTTCCAGCGAGCCTCCGTCAAGCTGAAGCGACGCGAGGCCGCTCTGCAAGACTTCCTCACCAGCACCGGCAGATCCCGTGAGTGGTACAGGGAGCAGACTGGTGGCTGGAACCGAAGCGTCAGCGCGAAAGCATCATGGGCATACAGGAGGTCGAAATGAAGGTAAGCATCCTCGGCACAGAATACAGTATCGAAAAGAAAAAGTACGATGAGGACAAGGCGTTCGACGACCGCGGCATCGCCGGTTACTGTGACGGCTACTCGAAGCGGATCGTCCTCTGCGACATGAGCACCTACAAGGGCTGGAAGGACGAGCCTCCCGAAACCCTCGCTGCGGCTGAGAAAGCAAACCTCCGCCACGAGATCGTCCACGCCTTTTTCTCCGAGAGCGGCCTCATGGACAACGCCCTCGAATTTGAGGCTGGCTGGGCTACGAACGAGGAGCTTGTGGACTGGATCGCCCTGCAAGGCCCGAAGATCATGAGGGCATGGCTCGACACCGGCTGCCTCGAATAACGATGATCTGAGCAACTGTTGTTCAATCTGCAACAGTTGCTTTTTTCATACCATCTGCCCTGTGGTACGGCATATAAACTGCCTCGCTTTCTCTTGCCGGGAGAGATATAAACCCCGGATAGCAGATGTCGGAGTGAACCGACGATTAAACAAAATCAGCGAAAAGGAGAACACCATGTACGAATTCCTCAAGGCCCTCTTTGGCACCAATGAAGACGGCAGCCCGAAGGCTCTGACCTTCGATCAGCTCACCGCCGCCCTCGCAGAAAGCAAGGACATCTCGCTCGTCAACCTGAAGGATGGCGGCTATGTGTCCAAAGAAAAGTTCGACGCGAAGGACACGGAACTCAAAGGTGTCCAGCAGCAGCTCACCGATGCCAATGCGACGATCCAGTCCTACAAGGACATGGACATCGACGGCATCAAGCAGTCGGTGGCGAATTGGGAAACCAAGTACAACACCGACACCCAGCAGCTCAAGGATCAGCTCGCAGCTCAGGAGCTTGAGTTTGCGGCCCGTACCTACCTCGGAGGCTTCAAGTATGCCAACGATCTCGTCAGAGATCAGATCTACACCAAGTTCATGGATAAGAAGTTTGCGCGTGAGGGCGACAAGTTCCTCGGCGCCGACGACTTCATGGCTGAGATGAAGAAGCAGTACCCGACCGCCTTCGTGGATGATACGCCTCCCGCCGATCCCCCTGCTCCTCCCCAGCCTGCGACCCCTCCCGCACCGGCTCCGTACTTTGCTCCGCAGACGCCTCCTGCCAGCGGGCAGAAGAAGCGGTCTCTGAGCGAGCTGATGAAGTACGCGAACGAGCATCCGGGGGCGCAGATTTCCTATGACTAAAACATGAAAAGGAGATTATGAACTATGCCTGGTATTTTCGATGCCAAACTGTTCAACGCTGAGGTCTTCCGTGGCTACGTTGACCGTATCCCGAACCTCAAGCTCAACCGGCTCATCCAGAGCCGTGCGATCCGCATGCGCCCCGACCTCGCGGCTGCGATGCGCGATCAGACCGGTGGCAACTACATGGTTGCCCAGCTCCGCGGCCTCATCGGCGGCAAGCCGCTGAACTATGACGGCCAGACCAACATCACCGCCGAGAACACCAAGACCTTCAATCATGGCCGCGTCGTCGTTGGCCGTGCGAAGGCGTGGACGGAGCTGGACTTCAGCTTCGACATCACTGGCGGCGAGGACTTCCTCGAAAACGTCGCCCAGCAGATCGCCGATTACTGGAACGGCGTCGATCAGGACACCCTCGTTCACATCCTGAACGGCGTTTTCAACATGACCGGCGACTTCAACCTCGACTTCGTGGACAATCACACCTATGATGTGACTGGCATCCAGAACACCGAGGGCAAGCTGGGCATGATGGATCAGACCACCCTCAACACCGGCATGCAGAAAGCCTGCGGTGCGAACAAGGGCGCCTTCTCCCTGATCTGCATGCACTCCGCCGTGGCGACCAACCTCGAAAACCTGAAGCTGCTCGTGTACCTCAAGTACAACGACGCGAACGGTATGGAGCGTGAGCTCGGCCTCGGCACTCTGAATGGTCGCCTCGTCCTCACCGATGACGACATGCCCATCGAGAACGTCGCCTCCGCTGCCGGTGTCTACACCGTCACCATCGGCGGCACTGTCGCGGTTGGCGATGTCATCCGCTGCGGCGATGTCGAGATCACCCTCGACGCCACCTCCGGCGCGTCCAAGAACGCTGCCGCCACCGCCCTGAAGAACGCTCTGGCTGCCGACGCTGCTTTCGCTTCCGTCTACACCCCGACCGTTTCCAACGCTGTCGTGACGCTCACCGAGAACGCTGGTCACTTCGGCGCTGGCCGTCCCAAGACCTTCATCCACTCCGCGGCTGGCACGATCACTCCGGCCACCACCACCGAGCCCGCGAGCGCGTACACCAAGTACACCTCCTACGTCCTCGGCGATGGCGCCATCGAGCTGACCGACTGCGGCGCGAAGGTTCCGTACGAGGTCAGCCGTGATCCTGCCACCAACGGCGGTCAGGACACCCTGTACTCCCGTCAGCGCAAGTGCTTCGCCCCGTTCGGCATCAGCTTCGTGATGAACTCGGTCGCTACCGCGTCCCCGACCGACGCTGAGCTCGAAATGGGCGTCAACTGGGAGCTGGTCAACTCCGTCACCCCGAACGGTCGTGTCTATATCGACCACCGTTCCATCCCCATCGCCCGCATCATCTCCCGCGGTTAAGCGAAAGTAGGTGCGATATGGCATATATCGACTACACCTACTACACCGAGACGTTCGGCGGCACGGCTATCCCTGCCGCCGAATTTCCTCGTCTCGCGGACGTTTCGAGTGATACCATCTACGCCTTGTGCAGCTTCAAGCCGAGCGGCACGATCCTGACCGATGAGACCTTCTTGAAAGCCTGCGCGTATCAGACTGAGTTCATCTACGAGCAGGGCGGCCTTGAAGCGATCTTCGGACGCTCTGACGCATCACAGAGCGACGGGAGCGAAAGCCTCGGGAACTACTCTGTGTCCAGCAGAAGCGGCAAAGAGACCGAGATCAAATACTGCTGCGGCGTCCCCGTGTCGCCGCTCGCGGTCATGCTTCTGAAGAAGCTCGGTCTTCTCAGCAGATGGCTCTATGCCTATCGCTACCGGGGGATCATCGATGGCCTCGCGTAGAATTTTGCGTGATACGGTGGTGCTCGCCAACTACATCGGCGAGGTCAATGATGTCGCCACCTTCCAGTACACCACGCTGAAAAACGTCTACTGCTACTCGGACGATGGCGTGGCTGTTGACAACAACGGCAGGCGCGGAAACGACAGCGCCCATCTCTACATCTTCGATACCGTGAGCATAGGCTGGGACAATAACGGCAACCCCCGGAAGTACCTTCCCTATGAGCTGTGGAGAGCCCTTCAGGACAAGAGCGGCTTTTGGACGCTCTACGATGGAGGAAAGGACACGTTCTACAAGGTTGGAAACCCGGAGAAGTCCTATCGCGTCACCAGCTTCTCAAAGCTCAAGAACGGATCTCCGAGGATGTGGCATTTCGAGGTGAACGGGCGATGAAGCACCGGCTCATCCTCAACACGGCGTTCACGGTCAATCGCTTCCATCCGCGGTATCAGCAAGCACAGAAGTTTCTCGACAGCGAGGTGCTGAGAGACAGCGGCCCCTATGTCCCGTTCCGAACAGGCAATCTGTGGAGGAGTGGTAATACAGGCACAGTCATCGGCAGCGGCAAGGTCGAGTACAACGCCCCATACGCGAGACCGATGTATTACGCACGAAACGCCCATTTCAGTAAGGAGAAGCACCCGCAAGCCACCGCACAGTGGTTTGAGAAAGCGAAGGCTGCAAAAGCCGACGTTTGGGCGAAGGGTGTTCAGAAGATCATTCGTGGAGGTTAATCATGGCAAAAGTCTATACGAACGACGGAGTTATGCTCGCCAAAATCATGCGCGACCATCTCAATCTATGGCCTGATCGGCCCGCAGACATCACACTCGAAGACTTCGGGAGGGAAACCCCGGCCATGATGCTTCAGCAGCTCGCGGCAGCGGAGAAGAAGCGTTCCTACGTCAACGGCTCGTACGTCGGCGGATGGACGTTTGCGGTCTATATCCGCATCGATGCTACCGACACCGCCTCTCGTCTCGATGCACTTCAGGCTCTCGAAAACCTGTTCAACTGGCTCGATGCGCGTGACGATGACAACAGCTTCCTGCACCTCCCGACGATTGATGAGCATCGCACGGCTACGCAGATCCTTATGCCCAACACGCCGTCCGTCGCCGTGAAGTACGACAACGGCATGGAGGAATACCAAGCCATCTTCGAGATGGAATACAAATACTCAGTATAGGAGGAATACCAATGGCTCTGATCATGCGGTATCAGTGGGCGTCCTACCTCGGCTGCCTCTCCACGAGCGGCCAGACTACCACTGAGACCTTCAATCTGATCGGCGAGGGCTTCACGTCCTTCCCTGAGAACAAGAACCCGCAGGAGTACACTCGCAAGTACATCAACTATCAGACCGAGAAGTCTGACGTCATCGGCTACGCGCCGTCGATTGATTATAGCTGCGACTGCATCTCCGACGATCCTGTTGTTCAGGAGATCGTGAAGATCCACGACGGTGAGCTCGTCGGCGACGACACCCACCGCACCGTCATCGCTGTCAACCTGTGGGAGAGTTCCGGCGAGAACACCTACAAGGCGTACAAGCGCACCTTCGCCATCATCCCCGGTCAGAAGGGCGACGGCACCGACGCTCTGATCTACACCGGCACCATGAAGGCTGTCAGCGACGTTGTTCCCGGCACCTTCAACACCAGCACCAAGACCTTCACCCCCGACTGATTTCATTTCGTAAAAGGAGAATTATGAGCCCATGAGCCAAGAAATTCAGACCAAGTTCCAGTGGAACGGAGCCGAGTTCGAGTTTGACGTCCGAGACGCCGATCAGTCCGAACGGCTTGAAAAAGCCGTAGACGATCTCAATGAAGCCGAGAAGGCGAGGCCGAAGGACGGCAAAGCGTCTGAGCAGATCCGCTATCAGTGCGACATGCTCAAGGCGTTTTTTGATACCTGCCTCGGGGAAGGAGCAGGCGTTGCCATCTGCACCGAGAAGAGCCGGATCGATCTGTGCTACGATCCGTACGATGCTTTCCTGAAGATGATTAGGACACAGAAGACCTACATCTCCGATAAGGGAAACACCTTCCGGCAGTATTCCAACCGTCAGCAGAGGCGCCATCCGCAGAACCCCGGCCAGAACACAAAGTATCAGAACGGCCCGCATCCCGTTAAGTGAACATTCTCCTTGACACCCTGCCCGAGACGGTAGAGATCGACGGCAGGGTGTATTTCGTCGATACGGACTTCAGGACTATGATTATTCTCGAAAAGATCATCATGGACGCCAGCATGGACAGCCGTGAACGAGTAGAGCGTGTCATAGACCTCGTATTCAGCGACGAAAAGCCAACTGATCTCGAAGCTGCGGTCAACAGTGCGATGGACATCTACTCGTGCGGCAACGCCTCACAGGGCCGTCAGAGGCGCAAGAAGAACGGCGATGTTGAGATCAAGCCCAAGCAGATATATGACTTTGAACATGACGCCCCGTACATCTACGGAGCGTTTTTGTCATATTACGGCATAGATCTGAACGAGATCGAGTATTTGCATTGGTGGAAGTTCGTTGCCTTGTTCAAGAGCTTGCCAAGCGACTGCAAGATCGTCGAGATCATGGGCTACCGTGCCGCAGACCTCGGAAAGATCAAGGACAAGGACGAACGAAGCAGAATTGCGAGCCTGAAGCGCATCTATGCCATTCCGCAGAACTTCACGACCGAGGACAAGATCGCTATGGCAGGCATGGCCTTTGGAGGTTTCCGATGAACGTAGCTCAAACAGAGAAGAAATGGTTCTTCTGTCCGTACTGCGGAGCGAAGATTATGCTCTACGACAACACCGCGAACGCGCATGGCGTATTCTGCACATGCTCCCGCGGCTGCAAGAGAGAGGTCGAAATCACCGTGATCGACGGAGAACAGATCTTCCCCGAAGAATAAGCGCACATTACGCGCTTGCAAAACAAGCTCTCAAAGTGTATGATAATCCCATCTTATGAATGGGAGGTTAGGCTATGAGCGGAGCACACGCGAAGCAAAAGCCAAAGAAAAAGAAGA
>JAEEGL016494863.1_pt1 | contig 23012 bp, 12 predicted proteins | sample 9134231 | NCBI WGS metagenome assembly JAEEGL01 (sample SAMN16246548, study PRJNA631951) | gut metagenome | biome: gut microbiome; feature: rumen; material: fiber-attached | host: Bos | place: Iran: Karaj | collected 2018-10
ACCATGTTAACATAAATCTCATTGGTTCTTCTGGTAAAGTTTTTAACATTTCTGACATCATTGGTTCTACTATTCCTTTAACTTTTGTTTGAAGATATTCTTCTGCCATATTTTTATTCTTTTTTAAATTATTTATTTAAATTAATTTTTTTCCTTTTGATGGACAGTACATTAAATGAATCTATTACTGATGCAAGTTCTATTATTTCTGAAGAACCTTTTATTATTCAATCATTATTGAATTGTATTAAAGTAAATGATATTACTATGTTTAAAAATATTTTGCAAAATAATTATATTCCTATGAATAGTCTTGAAAGTTTATTTTTAACTTGTATAAATTCATATAAAGTAGGTAAAATTCATACATTAAGATATATTTCAATGTTATTATCATATAATGTTAATCCTAATATTAATATTGTACAAAATGAAAAGGATAATAATAAAATTATACCAATTAAAACACCATTAATGCTTGCTTGTGAATTAAGTGATACTACTTTATTAAAAAGGATTTTAGATAATAATTGTAATGTTAATTTTTTAGATAATAATGGTAGAAATGCTTTATTTTATTTAAATAATAAGAGTCATGATAATGATATAATTTCTACTTTAATTGAAAGAGGTATTAATATTAATCAACAAGAAGATAAAGAAAAAAATACTGCATTACATCATTTCATTTTAAATGATAAAGAAAAAATTGCTATTACTTTAATTGATATTGGAAATGCTAATTTTATGATTAAAAATAAAAATGATAAATGTGCTTTGGAATTGTTAACTGAAAAATGGATAAATAATAAGAATAATATTAATATTAATGAAGTAAAAAAAATTATTAAATTAATAAATGAGAAATTAACAATAGAAAATGATAATAAAAATATAAAAGATAATAATAATAAAAATATAGATCATAATAAAGAAGATAAAAATAAAAATTATAATGTTTTAGATGAAAATAATTTAATTAAATTACCTTTAAAAAATCCTAAGAATCCTAATTATATAAGTAAAAATACATATATTAAATTAACACCAGTTCCAGTTTTATTATTAGATACATCATCAAATACACAAAATTTAAATGGATTAGATTTAAAACAAAAAATAGAAAATAAAAATTATTTTTTAAAATTACTTCAAGAATACAGAACAAAACTAATTCAAAATAATCAAACTTTTAAAAATGAAATATCAGAATTAAAAAGAAAAATAGAAGCAAATAAACAAAAAATGGAACAATATAATAATTTATCCAAAACTCATAATCAAACATTAATAAAATTAAAATCAGAATACAATGAAATTCAATCTCAAACATCAAAAATAAAAGAAAAAATACAAAATACTTCTCATAACTCAATAGAAATAATACCTCAAAATAGAAATTTAATAAAAAAATTTTCTTTAAGTGGAAAAGATGACGGAAGTGCATTTTCTCGAGATTACATAACAAAACAACTTCAAATAGATTTAATAGATTTTAAAAATTACGTTCATAATAATGTAGATCAAACAAAACCAATATTTGAAAAATTAACATTATTAGTAAATAAATTTGTAATAGAATCATTAGGAAATGATTATAATGTAAAAGTATATGGATCAAGAGCAACAAAATTATGTTTACCTTTAAGTGACATTGACATTGTTGTTTCATGTCCAAATTTTACATCTTATTCACCTTTATTTACTCTTTATCAATATATTCAAAAACAACAAAATTTTTATTTGAAAATTAATTATATTGGAACTACACAAGTTCCTTTAATTAAAATTGTTACTATTTCAGAATATAATAATTTATCTCTTGATATTTCTTTAGAAGATCCTAAACATTATGGTGTTGAATGTGTTAATTATATTAAAAGTATGATATCAAAATATGAAGTTTTAACTCCTATGACTTTAGCAGTTAAAAATATTTTATTAAAAGCTACTTTAAATGATCCTTATAAAGGTGGTTTATCTTCTTATGGTGTTATTTTACTTATTTTAAATTTTCTTAATTTAGAAAAAAATAAAGGAAATGATATTTCTATTAAAAATTTAGGTAATTTATTTTATGATTTTTTATATTATTATGGTACTACTTTTGAACCAAGTAATGGAATTATTGATATAAATAATACTGATGATATGACTATTTATTCTAAATATCAATTTCAAATTATGAATGGTGAATTAGTTATTGTTGATCCTTTAAATATTTCTAATAATGTTGGTAAAAATACAAGACAATTTAAAAATATTAAATTAGCTTTTACAATTGGTTATATTACTTCAAAAGAAAATTGTGAATGTGGTTGTCACTATAAATATGATGGAATGTGTTTTAAAGAAGATGGAATGTGTTTTAAAGAAGATGGAAATGAACATAATATTTTAAAAAGAATATTTAATTCTGTAAGAAGAATTGGAATTGGTGATACAAATAAATAAATAAATAAAAAATTAATTATTATTTTCATTATTTTTTGCTTTTAAAATATAATTAAAATATTATATATTATTAATTATGTATTAATTATTATAGTATTTAATCTTATAATAGAATAAAAAATGAAGAAAACTGATTCTCTTTTGAAAAAGTAAATATTAGAAAAATAATAAAATATTATTTAAAAAAAATAAAAATAGGAAAGTAAAAAGAGCTCAATCAACTTCATTACAAAAAAAGCAAATTAAAAAACCAAAGAATACAAGAAAAAAATCAAAAAATAAAAAAATTAACTGCCAAACATTATTAGGTCCATGGAGTTTAAAAGAAGATCGTCTCTTAATTAAATTAGTAGAAGAAAAAGGGGCATCAAAATGGAATTACATATCTTCATTTCTTCCAGGAAGAATAGGAAAACAATGTAGAGAAAGATGGTGTAATCATTTATCACCAAATATAAATAAATCTCAATGGTCAATTGAAGAAGAAATAATTTTATTAATTTTACATAATAGAATTGGAAATAAATGGTCTACTATTGCTTTACAACTTAATGGAAGAACTGATAATACTATTAAAAATCATTGGAATAGTACTATGAAAAAAAAAAAAAATATTGTTGAAAGTGAATATAATAAAAAATTAATTGAATATAAAGAAAAATATAATAATTTAAATGATAAGGAAATTGAAGATATTATAATTGATGATTTTAAGAAAGTTATTGAAGAAGAAATGAAAAAAACTAATGAAGAGAAAAAAAAAGCATATGAAAAATTTAAAAAAATGAAAATATCAAAAATTGGTAATAATCAAAAAAATTTAAATTTAATGGTAAATGCATATAAAATAAGGAAAATTTTAGGATTTAGAACACATTCGAAAAAATCAAAAAAAAGAGGAAGAAAAAAATTATCAAATATTAATATTTCAAATGTAAATTCAACTATGAATAAAGAATTAGATAAAAATATAAATAATATGCAAAGTAATTATGATATTAATAATTATAATATAAGTACAAAAGATAGTAGTGAATCAAATATATTTTTAAGTCAACAAAGTAATTCCGCATTTAAAAATTTAGATAGTAATGTTTCAACTGAAATGAAAACACCAATGAATATTCCACAAATAACAAAACCTATTCAAATTATTTTTTTTAATTCACCTTATAAAAATCAAATTAAATTTACTGGTAATAATAATAAAATAGATGGGAATAAAAACCCTCAAAAAAATTTAAATGCTATATTTAATAAATTAGAGTGATTTTGATAATGATTATTTTTGTATTGTTGATATAGATAAATTTAATATTTATCTCTCTTTGTTTTATTAATTTATTAAATCGTGTTTATTTATTTATTTATTATATATATTTATTTCGAAAAATTTCAATTAATTATTTATTATTTATTTATTATTATTAATAAGAATTAATTAATTTTTAAAACAAGGAAAAAAAAAAGAATTAAAAACAAAAAAAAAAAAATATCAAAAATTTCTTATTTATTTTCCCTTATTAACATTTTAAACCTTATTCTAATTTAAACTGATTTTTAATTAAAGTAATAAAATGAGCATCATTATCAATAGCAACTGATAACCCAGCATAATAATCATCCCATTCCTAAAAAAAAATATAAAAAATTTAAAAAAATACTTTTTTTGTAACTGTAGGTTGAACAACATTATTGAAATTTTTAAGATATAAATAAAACATTTGATCTTCATTTAACTTTCCCATAGTAAATTTAGGATGTTTTTGACAATTAAAAACTTTTTTCATTTCATTAGCATCAGCAACACCAGAACCATTTCTATCAAAAATACTAAAAACATAATCAATTGCAGCTTGCCTTTCATCATTTGGTTTTCCTCTTAATGCAAATAAAAATTCTTCAAAATTTAACATACTTGAATTTTCTTGATCAATAAATCTTGAAATTAATGAAGCATCTTCTTTAATAATATGTAAACCACATGATGATAATGCATTAAAAAAATCTGTTGGGTTTACTCTGTTATTATTATCAAATGATGGTAAACTTTTAAAAACTCTTGGTAATGTTGCTATTGTATTTGCTCCTTTTTCTAATAATTTTTGTCTGTATTTTCCAATTACTATAAAAAGTTATTTTATTATTTTTTTTTTACTTTCGAAATATTTATTTGAGTATAATGGTAAGTCTGACATTTTTTTTTTTTAAAAGTAAAAATCTTTTAATTATTTTTTATTTATTTTTTTTTAAAATTTAATAAAAAATTTAAAACTTTTTTAAAAGTATTATAATAATTTTTTAAAACTAAATATTAATTTTAACCTTGTAATTCAGGTCCAAAAGTAAAGCATCTAAGTGGAACAATATATTTATCTTCAATATTTAAAGATTTCAAATAATCAATTTTTTCTTTTTTAATAGCTTCCAAACCTCTTCTATATTCATCATTATTTTGTCTAACTTTTCTTCCTTCTTCTAAAATTTCTCTTTTATCAACTTTTTCTTTTTCTTGTTTATTCAAAATTTGTAATCTCAATTCTTCTCTATGATGAAGTAATTGTGCTTTTTTCTTTCTTTCAATTTCTTTTTGTCTTTCAATAGCAATGAGTTGTTCTTTAATAATCTTTTCAAATTCTTCTTTTTCTTTCATAGCTTCTTCAGCTAAAATTAATTCTTTAGCATCAATTTGTCTTTTATTATCTCTCATTAATTCAGCAATTCTTTTTTGTTTAGCAATCATATCATCATGATCTTTTTTTCTTTGTTTCCTTTCATTATCTTCAAAAGCTCTTTTAGCTCTTAATGCATCTAATTCAGCTTTATTATCACTTGCTTTTAATTGTTTATCTCTTAATTTAGCTAATTCTAATTCTTTCTCAGCTTCTAATCTCTTTTTTTCTTGAAAAGCTTCTTCTTCTTTTCTTGCTTTTTCAAGATTATATTCAAATATTTTTCTTTCTTCTTCTTGTTCTTCTTGTTTTCTTTTTTGTTTATTTAATATTGCAATTCTATTTGCTTCTAATGCTTCTTTAATTCTTATTTCATTTTGAATTTTTTCTTGTTCTAATTTCTTCTTTTCTTCTTCTAATCTTTGAGCCATTAATTTCTTCATTTCAATACCTTCTTTCTCAATAGCTTCTCTTTGTAATTGTCTTTCATGTTGAGCATGTTTAATTTGATCCATAATAACAAGAGCACCTTCTCTTTGTTGTTTAGCAACTTTTTCTTTTTGTTCATCTTGTGCTTTCATATCTTTTAATCTCTCAAGTTCCATTTGTAAATCTAATTTCTCTTCTTTTTTTTTATAAATTTCTTCAATTTTTTTTCTATCTTTCATTTGACGATCTCTTATTGTTGCAACTTTAGCATATAAAATCATTTTATCCATTTGTTTAACATAATCATCTTCACTTGAAATTCTATTTTCGTTTTCAAAAATTTTTTTAGCTTCTTCTTCTTGTAATCTTCTTAATGTTTCTAATTGATTTTTTTTATCAAAGTCTATTATTCTTTGTTTGTGATCTAATGCTTTTTGAAGTTTTGTATCCTCGTTTAAACCAAATGATACTCCTGTTTTAAATGTTGATTGAATCGGAGGTGGAAATATTGCATCGAGTTTTATTTTGTCGAAATCTTTTAAACTTAATATTGCACTGTCTTTTAAGGCGTTCATTTTTGCACGAGATATTGCTTGACCTGGAAGTTTGTAGTTTGATTTTGATAATAGTGACTATTTTATTTTTTGAAATTTGGTTAGAAAAAAGTAACTTACCATTTTTTTTTTATGTTGTTTTTTTTTTTTATTTTATTCAGTTATATTTTATTTTTTTTGGGAGATTTAATTATTTTTTATTTATTTATTTTATAAAAAAATTATCATTTTATTGTTAATATGGTATATTTATTAAAGTTAATATTATAATTTTATATTATTTATTATATAGAATTAACATTCTATATAATAAATTTATTAATTGTGGTTTTTCTTCTTCAAAATAATTCTCTCTTTCTATATAATATAATGTATTAATAATACATTTTTTTATTAAAGAATTATCTAATTTTTCTGAATTTAAATCATATATATATTCTTCAACTATTTTTGATAATATTTTATATATTGTTATAATATCTATTAATTGACATTCAATTTTAATCTTTTGTTTTATTAATTTAATATTTATATCATCACCTATATTTATATTTTTCTCTTTAATTAAAAATTTATATAATTCTTTTGTATAATATTCATTATTTATTTGTTCTTTTAAAGTTGAAGATATATCACTTTTATCTTCATAATTTGATAAACCTATTTTTACAATACAATCATCAATTTGTTTAATTGCAATTAATAAGTTCTCATTTGGTATTATATTATTTTCAAAAATATTATTCAATAAAGGACGATAACAATTAATTAATTGCATTTGTTTATAAAAATTTGATTGTTCATCTTTTAATAATCTATATAAAATATCAATTAATAAAGTATAATATTTCCTTAAAATTAAAAATTTAGGTTTAAATAAATTGTCAATAATTATTACATTAAATATATTTATTTCATTTAAATTACTAATTTGAATTGATAAAGCAAATAACATAATAATTGATGTAACTAAAATATCATTTTTTGAAATAAAGTTATATTCAATTAATTGTTCTTCAATTATGTTTTCTATTTTTCTAATTTCAATTATTTGAAATTCATTATTATTAAGATATTCATTAAATGGAAAAAGTTTTGATATTTCTTCTTTTTGTAAATTATTTAAATAATGACTATATTCCAATATTAACTTATTATTTAATTGAAAATAATTATAATTAAAAGTTGAAACATCAATTAATCCATTTTCATTTTTATATCCATTTATTTTTATAATCCAAAATTTATATTCAGATATATTTCTAAGATACTTTTTTTTCATTTCTTGATAAAAATAACTATTAAATGTATTAAAATTTATATTAATTATATTTTTGTTTGAATTGATATCATAAAACATATCAATAATATTAAGGTGTTTCAAAGTATTTTCATATTCAATTTTTTGATTATATCTTTTAAGAAAAATAAATATAAATTCCATAATAAATGAAAATGAAATTGTATTTAAATTAAATGAATTTAAAGAAGGAATAAATCCTTGAATAATTGAATCAAATTTTACAGTTTCTTTTAATTGAGTTATAAAATATTTTTCTTCCTCTGTGTAATTGTTATCAATTAATTGTTCATTAAATTCATATTTTATTCCATTTATTTTTGTAAAATATAAATTATTATAAATGTATAAGGAAATAATTATTATAAATATATAAAATTCTTCTTGTATTTCATTATTTTTATTCTTTATATTTTCATTATATTCTAAAAAAAGGAATTTATTATCTAAATTAAATTGAATAATATTTTTTTCTAATTTGTTATAAAGTCTTTTAATTGCATTATATAAAAGGTTTGGCTCTTTATTAAAAATAATAGAACCATTTTTACAAATTTTCCTTGTTAATTTTTTTAAAATATCATTTCTATTAGAATAAAAAATTGTTCCTTTATCAATATCAATGATTATACATTCTTTTATATTTTTAATTTTTTTATAATACTCATAATCATAACCTTCATTAATTCCTAAAAATAAATTAATATTCTCATCAGAAATTAATGAAATTTTGTCAATTAATTCCTGAAAAGAACCAATTAAATTTATACAATAATATTCATTAAAAGGATAATTTAAATTTATAATTGAATACATTAACAAAGTTAAATGTTCTATATTTTTACTAAAAAATATAATATTTTTTTGTAAAAAACTCATTATAAAAATTTCAATTATAGATTGAGAAGAAAAAGTACTAAATAACACTTTCAAAAGGTTATATTGAATTAAAGGATATCCTGAAAAAATCTTAAATTTTGTTTCAAAAATATTTGATTCATACTTTTTATACTTATTATCATTATCATTTTTGGGTGTTGGATTAATATTTAAAGTTATCATATTATTAATTGGAGCTGGAGTAAATAAAATCATATTATAAATTATTAATTCTAAAGGAATATTTATTTCTTTATTTAATAAATTTTTTATTTGAGATGCTATAAAATAATATGAAGTAAAAAATGGATAATCTGAAATAAAACAATAACAGACTGGCATTAAATAAAAATAATTTAATTTTTCAATATCTTTTTCAAATTTATGATAAAATACAAAACCTATTGAATATTGATTTAAATTTTCATTTTGATTATTATTAAATATTACACAATATGATTTAGGTATTTTATATTTATTATCATTTTTTATAGGATCTGTTTTATAAATATAACTCTTTGGTTTTTTTGGAAAAATTTTTTTTATTATTTGTTCATTATCATATAATGATTTACTATAATTATTAGATATGTCATTTAAAACAATTGGTTGTTCTTCTATTGTAAAATAAAATAAATTATATAATGGTTCATAATTAATTGGTTTTTTTGAATTTTTCAAAAATATATGTTGGTCAAGTTCTGTTTTTATTATTTTTGATGACATTTCTCTTTTCAATGATGGATAATCATATCCTATTATTAAAACTTTATCAAAAAGAAGTTTATTTTTCCCACAATAAGGATATTTTATTATTTTATTTAAGAAATTACATTTTTGTATTTCATTATTTTGCATAATTATTATTAAAATAAAATAATAAAAAATTTTGGCAATATTTTTATATAACTAATTTGAGATTACAATTTAAGGAATCTTTTTTATTTGAAATAAACATTCATTTTAATATATGAAATTTTTACATTTAAAGTAAATAAAAAGATTATTTAATATCAGTTTCTATTATTATAAAAATTTTAAAATTAAAATAAATATTAAATTAAATATATAATTAAAAATTTGAGATTATTACTAATAAACTATATAATTATAAAATATTCATATAACTTCTTATATATAATTGATTGAAAAATGATTTATAAAATTGTGTTAGTTTAATTATCATACAAATAATTAAACCAAAAGGTTCTTCATTAAAAATTATGGTACATTAATATCTTAAAAAAAAGATAATAATATCACTAACCTGATTCTATTTTACAATAATATAAATGTTTTCAAGAAATAAAATAATCAATCATCATTAAATATATATATAGTTAAAATAAAAATAAAATACTATTGAATTCCTCAATTATTCAAATTAAAATGATCTTTCATTTTTCTAATTCTTTGAATTTCTTCAGGAGTATAATAAAAATTAGTTTTAGCCTTTGAACCATGATTTTGAATAGCAACAATGTCATAATAACTTGCTGCTTCTTCTTCATTTTTATAATTTCCAATATATCTTTTTTTCTTATTTATCATTATTAAAACTTGCCATTGATTTCCATTTTTTGATACTCCTCTATATTTACTTCCTCTTTGTCCTCTACTTTTATTTATTTCTTTTTCTTTATTATTTAAATTTATTTTATTTGATGATCTTATTTCGTTTAATATATAATTTTGAGGATATTGATTTATTGAATTAAAATCACCTTGACAATAAACTACTTTTTTATTTTTTATTGTTCGAATTATTTTTTCGTGATGAGGAATTTGAGAAAAGTCATTTGATTCGTAAAAATTTTCATTTTGTAAATCTGCTTTTGGATAAATATTATTTATACCAGTATAATAATTATAGATATTTGAGTTTAATAAAAAATATGATTGTTCTTTTCTTTTTCTTCCTAAAAAATCAATTTTAAATTGAAGTAAATTTAAATTATTTGAAATATATGTTGTCAATTCTTTACTTTTTTGAACATATTTTTCATATTCTGAATTTATCTTCAAATGAAAATTACTAATTTTAATTCTTAATTAAATATATTTTACATCAATTGAAGAAAACTTTCATTTGACATTTATTATTTCTTATTTATTATTATTACCTTTAGAAATTTTAACAAAATATTGTAATATATTAATAGATTATTTATTATAAAATAAATATAAAAAAAATTTAAATTAGTGAAAGATTAGAAAAAAAAATTAAAAAATATTTAAAAAATAAAAATGTCTTTAAAAGACTTAAAAGAATTTCAAGAAGAACCATTACAAATAATAACAGTCAATGAGGATGGAATATTAGAAATAACAATAGAAGGAATAAATTTTTTTAATAAACTAAACAATGAAAAATTAAGTATATTATCAATAAATGGAATTCCAGAGAGTGGAAAATCATTTCTTGGTAATTCTTTAATAGGAAAAATGAAAGGATTTAAATGTGAAAATACAAAAGGACTTTGGGTTTGGGGTAAACCAATTAATTTAGAAAATGGTTCAAAACTTTTAATTTTTGATTCTCAAGGATTAAATAAAAAAGATAGAGATTCAATAAGTCATAAAATTTATATTTTAAATATTTTAATATCAAATTATATTATTTATAATACGAAAGGAGAAGTAAATGATGATATTTTAAAAGATTTTATTTTTTTTTCTGATTTATCAAAAGGAATTTTTATAAGTGAACAAAATAAAAAAGAAAATACAGTTGAAAATTTAAGTAATTATTATCCATCTTTAATATGGACATTATCTAATTATTCAAATCAAGAAAAAAAACCTGATGATTATTTACAAGAATTATTATCAAAAAATCCAAATAGTGAAAATGTTAAAAAATTATTTTTGAGAAGAAAAATGTTTTTTATTCCAAATCCAACTTCAAATGAAGAAAAATTTAAAAATTTACAAAACGAAGATTTATCAATTTTAAATGAAGATTATAAAAATACAATAAATAATTTATTAAATGAAATTAAAAATAATATTCCTTATAAAAAAATTAACGATGTTCAAATTGATGGAGATACTTTATTTGGTATTTTACAAAATTACATAGATACATTAAATAATGATGAAAAACCAATAATTTCACAAGCAATTGATAATGTTCTTTTATCTAGAGGTAAAAGTATTTCTGAAAAATGTTTTGAAGATTTTAGAAATGAATTTAATAAAAGATTAGAAAATAAATTCCCAATGAATATAAATGAAATATATAAAATATTTTTTGAAATACAAGATAAAACAATTAAAAACTTTTCAAATGAAGTTAAAACACTTTTAAATCCAAAATCAAGTGGTGATTATATTTTAAATATGAATGAAAGAATGCATTCTGAATTAGAAAGTATATTTGAAACTAATAATGAATATTATAATGAATATTTTAATATGGAATATAATGAATTAAAAAAAAATTTAAGTGATATGAAATTTACTTCTTTAGAAGAAGCTAAAACATTTTTTTATACTTATTCTAAATCTTTTGAATATAATTTTAAAAAATTTTTAAATATTCCTAATCCAGACTTTTGTAAAAATTTACTCTTAGTTATATCTGATATTTTTGAAAATTTTGTAACTAAAAAATTAAGTGAAATAGGAGATGAAATAGGAAAAATATCAGAAAATGTTTCAAAAACTACTTCGTCTGATATGAATAATTTAAATTTTGAAATTAAAAAATTAAATGATCAATTTGGTAATTCAAAGAATTTAGTAGAAAATTTACAAAATGAAAAAAGTGAATTAACTAGAAATTATCTTGAATTAAAAAATAGATATGATAAATTAACAAGAGATACAAATTTAAAAGATAAAGAATTTAAGGATAAAGAATTTATTTATAATCAAAGATATCAACAAATGGAAAATCATTATATGGGAGAAATAAAAGAAAAAGAAAATATAATTTCAGATCAGAAATTAAATATTGAAAAATTAAATAAAGATTTATCACTTTCAATTCAAGAAAATTCAAATAAAATCAATGATTTAAATAGAGAAATTGCTAAATTAAATATAGAAAATCAAAAATTACAAGAAGAAAAAAATCAAAAAAATGATGGTCCAGTAATAAATCAAACAATATTTAAAAATATTCAAAATACTTTTATGGAATTTAAAGAAAGTCTTGATAAATTAGGAAAAGAAAATGATAATTTATTAAAACAAAAACAAATTGAAAATGAAACAAAAGAAATTAAAAATAAAGCAAATACTTGGATTGAGGATATAAAAAATTTTAAAGAAGCTCAATTTAAATCATTGAATGATTTATATGAAGAAAATTATAAAAAAGTACAAAATCAAGTAAATGAATTAAAATTAGAAATAACTCAAAAAGATGTTAATTTAACTGAACAAACTCATTTAAAAGAATCTTTTGAAACAAAATATAAAGAAGCAAATAAACAAATTGAAGAATTATATAATATTTCAAAATCAAAAGATAATCTTATTAGTACTCAAAATGATGCAATTAAAATGTATGAAGAACAAATTGGACAATATAAAAGAACAAAAGAAGATTATGAATTAAGTTTAAATAAATATATAGTCAATTTTAAAATGAAAGAAGATGAAATTGAATATATTATGGGTGCTATTGAAGGAATTATAACCAAAAAAAAAGACAAATTTGAATATAATGTAAAAAGATTGTCAAATGAAACTAATACTCAAATTAATAATATTGTCAAGAGTTATAACTTTAAATTTAAATAATTTATAAAAAATTAGTACAAAAATTTAAATATCATATTAAAAAAGAATTTTATTGAAAATAATTTTATGAAAGATAAATTATAATTTATTTATTTATTTAGTTTTTAGTTAGATGAATAATTTTAATAAGAATGAAAGGAATAAATTCACAGAATGAATTAACAAAAAATAAAATAAGTATAAAGAGTAAACAAAGCCAGAATTCAGAAGCATTTGATTCAGAAAATGAAGAAAATTTTGAATCTCCCATAAATCTTGATAAAGATGGTCAATCAGTTTTAAATACTATCTTTCATAATCCAAATAGTAATATTTCAATTCAAGATCAAATTTCTTCAAAATCAATACAAAAAAATTTAAATTTTTCATTAAAAGATATAAATAAAGTAAATACTAGTATAAATATTTCAATTATTCAACCTTCAATTTCAATAATTAATAATAATATAAATACAATTAAAACAAATCCAGATGCATTTAAAGGTAATTGTGAAGAATATACTTTCAAAGTATCTGAAAATGATAATAGTATGAAAGTTGTAACTCCAAAAAATGAAAAAGAAAGTCAAATTATGTTTAATCATTTTTTTGATGCTAATAGTTCAAATTCTAATTTTTTTCAAAATAAAAATAAACATATGCAAAAAAAAGAAATAGAAGATATTAACAAATTAATAAAACATATAAAAAATAATCCAATAATTTTTTTATCAGAAAAATTTGGAATTTTTTCTGGTTTTTCTGCATATACATATAAGAATTTTGAAAATATAAATGAAGATAAAATAGGAATTAAAATAAATTATGAAATAGAATCTCAAAAAATAAATTATTTTGGAATTTATGATGGTAATAATGGAAATAAAACATCAATTTATCTTCAAGAAAATTTAAGTAATACTATATTAAATAATAAAAAATTATTATTATCTCCAATAAAAACAATTTTAGAATCATATGATTTAATGGAATCAAATATTATTTCAAATTTAATATATGAAAAAGAAAATAATAGAAATATAAAAACAAGTGGTTCAACTTCATTAAATTTATTAAATATTGATCAAAAAATTTATATAATTAATTTAGGTGATTCACAAGGAATAATAAGTATAAAAAATTCACAAAAAATAAATGAATTATGTCTTATACATAATCTTTTAAATGATTATGAAAAAGAAAGAATAAATAAAATAAATAGTTACAATTCATTCAATAAATTTTCAAATAATTATTTTATAAACGGAATTTCTGCAACAAGAAGTTTTGGTAATATTGAAAATAAATTCCCTAAATATGGAGGAAAACTTTATGCTATTTCTAGTGTTCCTGATATTTTTTCTTTTGAATGGAATAATGATATTGATTTTATTATTTTAGGTTCTAAATATATTTTTAAAGCATTAAGTAATAAAGATTTATGTGTTACAGTATATGAAAGTATGCTTGAATGTATAAAAAGAAAAAAAAATTATGATATTTTTTTAAAAAAAATTGTTATTAATATAATGGAAAAATGTGTATTAAAAGGAATTAAAGGCAATATTTCATGCGTATTTTTATGTAATGATAGAATTAAAAAATTATTTGAATTAAAAAAACAAAAAATAATTCGTAATATAATTACTACTTTATCTTTAAGTAATCAAAATTATGAATGTTTATATGATAATTTTATAGAGCGTAAATTATATATTTTTAAAAATAAAAATAATATTAACTATAATAATAATAATAATAATAATAATGAAAATAATAATTTTAATAAAAATGAATCTCATCAAAATATCAATAATTCAAATAAAAATGAGTCTAATTTTCAGGTAAAAAATCAAAGTCAAAACAAATTATCCAACACCCAGAAACAAAGTAATATGAAAAATGTAATTGAATTTTCCAATAATAGTGTCACACCAGTAACATTTACTTTTAAAAAAAAGAAAAAAAAAATACTTTGTTGTGGATGTTTATAAAGTAATAATATAATAATATTACAAAATCATATATAAATAGGAAATAATGTTACCTTATTTAATTCCTATCATCTATAATTAAATAAAATAATTAAAGTAATATTTTATTATAATATGGTAAATTTTATATAATAAATATTCTATCTTATACCTTCTTTTTTGCATTTTTCAACAAATTCTCTTACTTCTTTTAACATATTCCAATCATCCATTAAATGTTTTAACATTTTATCATCACAATTTTCTATTCTAACATTACTTTCTTTAGGATTAAATTCTGATACTAATTCCTCATAAAATTCAAAAAAATCAATTTCAACTTGTTCAACATTAAATTTACTTCTCAAAGTATCATTTTTAAATACATTAATTAATAAATCATTTAATTGTAAACTAATTTTTCCAGCAATAATTTCAACTTTATTATCAATTTCTTTTTTAATAAAAGCTTGTTTTAAATAACCAATAATAAATTCTTCTAATTTATCACATAAACTCATATCATCATTTATAAATTTAAATATCATTTTTCCATATTTATAAACTGTACTTTCTCCTGAACTTCTTAATCTTTCATCATTAAATGTACCATCTTCTTTATATTTAAATTCATGTTTATATATTTCTTTTTTATTTAAACGTCTTCTTAAAAATGTTTTTGATATTTTTTGAACGTAACTTGATGTTGGAAATTGTTTTTGAAGTATTTCTAATAAATCTTTATCTACTTTTTTTCTTCTATTTGCTGATGAATTTAATTTTTTATCTTTTGATAAGGAAAGTCTTTTTTTTATTTTTTTATTATTTTTATTTGTATTATTATTATTATTTGAAGGTTCTTTCTTTTTTGTTTTCTTTTTTTTCATTTTGAAATTATCTTTATCTAATTTTTCAATATCTTCAATATCACTTTTAGTAATAATTGTATCATCATTTATAATTGAATCAAATTCTTTTATTATTTTATTATATTCAATTGAATTAAATAATTTAACAAATAAATTAATCCTATTTGATATATCATCATATAATTTAATTAAATTCTCATGTTCAATTGCATATTTTTGATTTAATTGTATATCAGTAATATTCATTGTGTCAGTTTTATCATCTTCATTTAATTTAATTTCATTAAGTGCTATTTTAGCTTTTTCTTTTAAATCTTTATAATTTTGACTATAAGAATTTAATTTATGTTTCATTTTTTTTTCTATTTTTATAACAGGTACAATAATTGATTTAGTTATTTTATCAAGTTTAGACATTAGTTGTTGAACTTTATCTAATGTTATATCTGGATTTATTAAAACATTTTGAATTGTAGATTCAATGTATGAAGGTGATTCTAAATTATTATCTTTTTCCATCTTTATATTATGAAATAATATAAACCGCCTAAAGTATTTATTTCATTCATACCGAATTTTTCAAATAATTTAGTATTTATTTAATTTTTAAATATTAATTTTATTTTTTTTTAAATATTAATTTAATTAATACTTATTCTAATAAATTATTTAAATATTTGTCCATTTCACTTTTTTTTTTATATAATCTATATATATAATAAAGAGAATCAAGCATAATTATCAATAAAGTTAAATCAACTATATGAAAAGTTTTATTGAAAAAAAAAATATCAATAAAATATAAATTAATTAAACAAACACCATTAATGATAATAATTTTATCAATATTAATAATTTTATTAATTACTTGAATTATAAAAATTCTAGTATAATAAATGGTAAAACCATTTAAAATTGTTAAAAACCATCCAAATTTTCCTAAATATTCAACATTATAATTTAAAGTTAATATAATATAATAACCAATTCCAACACTGTATAAAGCAATACTTAACATCATAACATCAATTTTAATTCCATTTGAATCTTTACCTTTCCAATATTTAGTAGAAATTACTTTAAAAAAAATAGATAATAAACCAATAAAAATTCCAGGTCCTTGTTCATTTAAAGTTGGTATTAAAATAAAAAGAATAGAAGCAATATTTAATATAAAAGAATAAATTATATATTGAGGAATTTGATAACCATTTGAAATATATTCATTAATAAAAATTAAAAAAGGATATAATCTAAATATTAATATTAAATTATTTATTGAAATCCAATATAAAGATAATATTGTTCCTGCAAAAGTCAAAAAAGCAAAAATTCCTCCATTTGACATTAAATTTATTAATAAGATGTTATTTTGATTTATTTTTTTTAATGACATAAATAGTCTATATGTCCATATTAAAGCTATCACTATTCCAATATTTGATAAGATAGTTAAATATCCTATTTCTCTCATTATTATTAAATATTTTATTGATATTAAATGAAATGTTAAAAAAGAAAAATAGCATATTGATGATGCAAGACCTTCTCTTTCTATTAATGTTAAATTACGGAGAAATCTTTTCATTTATTTCATATATTTATTTTGAATTATGAATATAATATATATATATAAATAAATTTTTTTTAATTTAAATAATTAAATGTAATGTCAATATTTAAAGAATTAAATCATTCTAAATAAAATCTTATTGTTGGAAATTAAATTTTGTAAAATAAAGTAATATTAAAATAAATTATATAATGTTATCACTTAAAAAAGTTTTAAATAATATTTTATAAAAAATTATTAAAAAAAATGAGAATTATAGTAACACAACAAGGAGAACAAATAATAGAACAATTAGAAAGAATGAATTCAACAACATCTCTTCGAATACATAAAATGACAAATAAAAATAGAAATTTATCACATACAAATTTTAAAAAAATAAATATACAAAATATGAATAATTTAAAATCAAGAAATTTATCAAAAAATTCATTAAATAATATATATTCAAAAGATTTATCAAAATCAAAAAAAGTAAATTCAAATTATTTTTTAACTGAAGATATAAATTCCCCATCATTAAATAATACAAAAACATATCATTTATCAATGAAAAAAATATATTTTCCAAAATATTTTGTTGAAAAATATGAAAGTCCATCTAAATCAACTGTTAGTATAATAAAGCAAACTAATAATTTTCTTCCTTCATTAAAACAAAATTTATCATCAGATTCAAAAGAGGAAAATGAAAAAGTAAATTATAATAGATTATTTTCATTTAAAGATATTATTCCAATGAAGACTATATATAATATGAAAACAAATATATTAAAAAAATCTATTGAAAAAGAAAAAAATACAAAAATTGATTCATCAAATTTTAGAAGTATTTACCAATTAAAAAGTCCAATTGATAAATTTAATGAATTAATAAATCAACCAATTTTACATACTGGAAATTTTGGTTTGATAAAATATTTTAATGAAAAAAAAAATACTTCACCTTTGAGTATTAAAGAAATTGTTAATTCAAATCCTTTAAGATTAAATAAAGTTAATAAAATATGTGAAAGTATTTTTAGAGATGAAGAAAAACAAAAATCATCACAAGAACAAATTGAAAAAAAAATAAAACAAAGAAATAATAATGAAAAACTTTGTTTTTCTAAAGAAATTAAAACAGCAAAAATTAATATAGAAGAAATTAAAGGAAAACTAGATAAATATAATAAAAGAATTGACCCAAAACAAAGATATAAAGAATTATTTAAAGAATTAAATCTTAAATATTGGAATAAATATGATTTTGATAAATTAAATAAGAAAAATATGAAAAATACAAAATCTAAATATTTAAATTCACTTCTTGAAGAAGTACCATCACAAAATTCAACAGAAACCTGAAAAAAAAATAATAATAAAAAAATATAATATTTTTAACATAATCAATATAATTTTTTTTCATAATAAAATCATGTATAAATAAATAAAAAAAATAAAAATAAAAAAAAGTAATAACAAAAAAAATATGGACATATATTTCAACAACAACAAAAATGATAACATAAACAACGAAAATAACGACATAAGTGAAGATGAAGGTGAAGAATTAAATCCAAGAGAGAGAAAAAAGGATAAATTAGAGAAAGAAAATTTAGCCGAAGGTCACGAGAGAGAAATGAATGAAAAATTAGATGAAAGAGAAGGAGAATACACAATATATAAAAATTCAATAGAATTTGATATGAGAACACGTAAAAAAGAAATTAAAATGAAAAAAGATGATAAAATTGAAATGGAAAAAATAAGAAGATGGCAAGTTAAAATATCAAATATTTACATAACTCCATTAATAAAAATGATAGATCCATTTTTACAATTTACAATAGGAGGAAATTTTTCAGTAAGTGTATATAAAAATAAAAAAGGAGAAACATATAAAATTCCATCTGGAAAAAGAGGATATTCGGATAAAACTGAAGTATTAGAAAATGTAAATATTGCACAAGAAGATGGAAGTGGAGGAAAAACACCATTTTCAAAAATAATTGATATTGAAATGAGAATGTCATATTCTCAAATTGGAAAACAAAAATTAATGATTGAATTATGGGAACATAATAATATTTGGATGAATGAAATACATTCATATACTACTATACCTTTAATTGATATTGTTAATGGTAGTTGTAATATTGGTGAAACTATGCTTAAAAAAGAAGCTGGAAAGAAAAAAAAAGTTCCTTTTGCTTTTGTTGAATTTAATTGTTCTTTTCAAGAAATTTGGGATTTTAATTTATATTTTTTAAATTGGAGAGCTAGTAATTTATTAAATCCTAAAATTAAAAAAAAACCAGGTATGGATTTACCAAGTACAAAATTAAAAATCAAATTCTTAGATGGTTTAGGTGATTCTATGAAAAATACTTCAACAAGTGAAATAATAGAAAATTCAGCAACACCAATTTGGACTAAATTTGATAATAAAATATTATTTAGAGGTACAACAAGTGAATTAGAAAATAATTATGTTCAAATATCATTAATAGATACATCTAGTTTACTATCAACAACAATGGCAAAAAAAGAAGTAGGTTTAAAAGGTTTAGTTCATTTTGAAACATTAAAAACAGAAATTAATTTAAAAGATAAAAATACTGGTGAAAGTTATCCAGTAAATATTCAAGGTTTTGTATCTTTAGATGCTAAACCAAAATATCAACAAATAGATCAAAATGTTTTATTATTAAGTTATAAGAAATATTTAGTTATTAAAATATTAAGAGTTGAAAATATTAAACCTGCTGAAACAAGAGGTATAGTTGATTCTTTTATTTCTGTTGAATGGGGTGGAATGAATCAAAGAACTAAAACTGTTAAAGAAAATAATAATCCTTCTTTTAATGAAATATTATATTTTCCTGTTCCTTTACCTGATGAATGGTTAAAAAATATTGAAGAACATGTTCTTGAAATTAATCAAGAATTATCTTCTAAAAATGAAATTAGTTTTAATTTAATGATTGAAGGTGATGATAATACTTATGATAATTTTGGTATTGGATATTTTTATTTAAGTGAAATTAAAGGAGGAAAAAAAGTACAAGAAAAATATTTTGCTGATGATTTAAAAAAAGATAATTTGTATTTATCTGAAAAAAAAACTGGAAAATTAAAATTAATAAGTGCTTTTTCTGAGTCTATTAATACTTTCTTACATTTTGAAGCTTGGTTTCTTGAAAGTTTTCCTCCAATTGTAGATTTTGGTGAAAAGAAAAAAAAATCAGAAATGAGAGATAAAGTACCACAAGAATTACAAAAATATTTTCCTCATGGAGAAGATAAATATTTTAATAGAAAATTTAAAGAAAATATTGAAGAAATATTTAAAAAATATTCTAATTATTCTACAAAAGATAGAATGTTTTTTAATGTTATGCCACAAGATCAATATACAAATAAACATTTACTTCCTTATTATTTATGTCCTATTACAGTTCCTGAAAAAAAATATTCTCAAAAAGATATAGAAACAAATCCTAATTTTTATGATTGTAATATTAAAACTTTAGAAAATGTTGCTCATTATGTAAGATGCTTTACTTATCCTTCTGAATTAAGGAATGATATTTGGTCTTCTCCTGATTTTATGTTAAAAGTAAGGAAAGGAAATGTTGAAGAACATGCAATTTTAATGGCTTGTTTAATGATGGGTTTAAAAAAAATTACTAATGATAATAAAGAACATACATTTAAAAAAGATTTAATAGATTTAGTAACAACAGATAAAAATCAAAATACTAATCCAGGAACAGTCACAGGAAGTAAAATAAATTCAAATGATTCTTCAATTATAAATGAAAATGATATTAATATAAAAGAAAAAAATATAAAAATTGAAGAAGAAGATTATTTTCCTTATTTAAATAGAGTTTTTGTATGTCAAGGTAAATTAAAAGATAATAAACAAAGTCATTGTTGGGTAATGGTAATAAATGATAATTATAGAGATGTAACTTTTTATGATCCTAAATTAGATTATAATTTTGAATTAGAATATCGTATTCAAGATCCAAATAAATTAAAAAAATTTTTAAATGCTGAATTTGCAACTTATGATGATGTTAAAAAAGGAATATCAAGTTCTTATACTCAAATGAAAGAACCAAAAAAAAAACCAGTTAAAAATTATAAGAAAGATATTGATCAAATTGAATTAAGAGGAGAAAATGATGATAGTATGGTTAAATATACAGAAAGTGATGATTTTGGTGATGCAAATGAATCACAAAGTGAATTAGGAAGAAGTATAATAGATAAAAGAATGATAGATGAAAAATTAGCATATGATCCAGAAGAAAATCAAGAAAAATTTGATTTTGTTCAAAATGATAAAGATATGGCAGAATTAAATAAAGGAAATGAAAAAAATTTCTTAGCTCAAGATATATTTATTGATTCAAGTGGAAATAAAGTAGAAACAATATCATTACCATATGAGACAATAGATTTAATATTTAATCAAAATAACATTTATGCAAATTGTCAATATCATAGTCCAGATCAAATATATTATAATATATATGATGAAACTCAATGGTTACCATATTTTAGATTAGAAAAAAATACTATTTGGAGAGGAAAATTTCCTCAATTTTATTCTTTATGTAATTTTGGTCCTACTCATTCACCTTCAGTAATAAGAAAAATGACTGATTCTTTAATTAAAGAAATGAGAGTTGGAATTTGTGCCGCAAGATCAGGGAAAAATTTACCAAATAAATTAAAGAAAAAACATGAAAAAATTAATAAACAATTAAATAAATATTTAGATTATTTAGAAGATATTAGTATGGGAAGAATGAGTGAAGAAACTTTTGCTAAAAATAAAAAAGAATGGGAAGTTGTTTGTAGAAAATATATGCCAAAATTTTATAAAATGGAAGCACAATGTGTAAGATTTAATTTTTTTGAAACTGAAATTATAAGAAGAGAAATTACAGATGAATTAGAAAGTTTTTGGAATTGTAAAATTAAAAATGTTATGTTTGCTACAAGTGCTAGAATTTATGCTTATCCTAATCAAACTGTTTCTGTTAGAATTATGCTTGCTAAATTTTATAAAATTCCACTTGAAGATATTACTAATAAAGTTGAAGAACTTCAATATCGTGCTATGGAAAAAGAAGATCCTGATAAATTAATTGAAGAAGAAGTTAGTAGTGATGAAGAACAAGATAAAAAAGAAGAGGAAGAAAAGAAAAAAAAAGAAATGGAAGAAAAAAATAAAAAAGAAAAAGAAGATAAAAATAAAAAAGAAAATAAAAAAGGTAAAGAAAATGAAAAGGATAAAAACATGAAAACTAAAGATGGAAATGATAAAATTAATAATTCTGATGATGAAAATGATAAAAGTTCAATAATTCCTTAATTATGTATTTTTTTAAATTTAATTTTAATTTTTTTATAAAATTATTTCAGATTATTTTACTATTTATTTAATAAATAAAAAAATTCAAAAATATTTTAAAAAATTTTACTTTCAAAAATTAATGAATAAATCAATAATTTACATATTGGGGATTGGGGATTGGGGATTGGGGATTGGGCCCAATCCCCAATCCCCAATCCCCAA